>Ga0315276_10000577_pt1 | contig 31494 bp, 20 predicted proteins | sample YL17G05_0_MG_FD_204542 | JGI IMG/M metagenome (GOLD analysis project Ga0315276, IMG submission 204542) | Sediment microbial communities from Yellowstone Lake, YNP, Wyoming, USA - YL17G05_0 | ecosystem: Environmental > Aquatic > Freshwater > Lake > Sediment | place: USA: Wyoming | collected... | reverse complement strand
AAAAAAATCCCGCCGCTCCGCTTCCCCATGAGATCCTGGGAAATCTCTACGAGAAGATCGGCCTGAAAGACCAGGCGATCAGGGAATTGCAGAAAGCGGTCACACTCAGTCAGGAACATCCGTAAGTGCGAATGCCGCTTGCCCCGAACCGTGCCCCCTGACACAAGGGGGGGAGGATTCCCCATGGTGAATACGCTCCGCTGTTTCGTCTTCTGGTCTCTCTGTTCCTCCCTGGCATCCGCACAACCGCAGGCCGCCCCACAACCCGACGGGCTCGACAGACAGATCGAGATCGCCTTCCGCACACAGAATGCCACGCTCCTCGATTCTCTTGTCAACGCGCACAGGCTCGCCATCAAACCGCTCGTCGAAGGTCTCCTCACCCAGTCGATGAAGTCTGACCCCGCCGGCGGGAGCAAAGATTTTCAAACGATGGTGGCAAAGGCACGTACGATCTCCTCGTGCTTCAATCGGGTCCACGGCGAGAAAAGCCTGGACCTGGCCGTCGACGACGTGCGCAGGTGGTCGGGGAACGAACGGCGCGTGAAACTTGTCGCCGATAGCCTGCACGCTCTCGGGACAAAGCTCCGGGCCGGGGGGGAAACACGTGATCAGGCGCTCGCCCTCTACCGGAAGTCCCTGAAACTCTACCGCACACTAAACGATCGGCGAGGGGAGGGGACAACGCTGGGAAGCCTCGGATTCATCTACTGGTATAAGAACGATCCCGAGCAGGCCCTGCGGTATTTCGAGGAGGGGCTGAAACTCCGTTCGCTGGTGGACGACCGGCAACTTATGGGGAACAGTTACAACGACATCGGATCGGTCTACTACAACTTCTTCAAGAAGTACCCTCTCGCCATCGACTATCACCGCCGTGCAGAAGAAGTGCGAAGAGAGATCGGCGATAGGAGCGGACTCGGCCGGACACTGGACAACCTCGCACTCGATTACTGGGATTCGGGAGACCTGAACGAAGCCAGGCGTGAGTCGGAAGCCGCTGCCCGCGCTCACGCTGAAGCGGGAGACCAGGAGAGAGTCGCACGCTCCCTGCACAACTGCGGCATTCTTCTCACGGATCTCGGCAGGTACGAGGAGGCCCTTCTGGCGCATGATCGCTCGATCGATATCCGGCAGAAACTCGGGGATAAGGGGCGGATCGCCGAAGCGCTCGACGCAAAAGGGGTCGTCTACTACCGGATGGGTGACTATGAATCAGCGTACGGGTGCTACCAGCAGGCCCTCTCCATGATGTTAGAAGTGGGGGACGACCGTGGCATCGCTGCGGCGTCCTACAAGAGTGGCGTTGTCCTCTCAGACCTCGGCAAGACGGAGCGTGCACTACAGGCCTACCAGACATCGCTCGACATCTTCCGGAAGGCGGGCGACGGTCAGGGAGCCCTCCATGCACTGAGCAACATGGGGGTCGCGTACATCGATATGAAGCAATATCCGCGGGCGGAGGAACTCTTGAAGCAAGCCCTCGCGATGAGTCGAGAGCTTCCCGACCATTCGGTGGAGATCGTGGTTCTCACCATGATTGGCAATGCGCAGAATTTTCAGGGGAACCTTGATAGTGCCGTGCAAAACTACCGGGAGGCGCTCGCGAAAGCAAAGTTGAAGGACAACCCCGATCTGATGTGGCCTCCCCTGCTGGGACTGGGAGACGTGGAGGAAAAACGCTGTGGCTACGCAACGGCAATCGGGTTCTACACCCATGCACTGGAATGCATCGACAGGATCCGTGGAAGCCTCGAGGGTGAAGAGTTCAAGATCAGCTTTGCCGAAAAGAAACGGTACGTCTCGGAAGCCGTCATTCACCTGATGACGAGGCTCCATGAACAGGAGCCGGACTCCGGCTATGACGCCCGATCTTTCCGCCTTGCCGAAGGGGCGAAGGCCCGGGCGTTTCTCGACCTGCTCTCCCTCTCCGGGATCCGCCGGGGCGCAGACTCTCTCCTGCTGGGGAGGGAGGATAGCCTCCTGACCTGCCTGATCGCCGCCCGTCAGCAACTCGACGCCCTGTCACAGGATCCCCGGGACAACAGGGATACGATCGCCGCGCTCAGGTCCGCCATCGAAGGGCTCGAACGGGAGTTGCGCCGTGTGAGGAACGATCTCCGGGAGAAGAACCCTCGCTATTCAGCCCTGAAGTACCCGGAACCGATCGGTATCGAGGATGTGCAGAAAGAACTGCTCGATCCCAACACCGTTCTACTGGAATACTCAGTGGGTGACAGCAGCACCTCCCTCTGGGGGATCACGCAGCAGGAAAAGCGCCTCTTCCGTCTCCCCGATCGCGAGACGTTGAAGAACCAGGTGGACCTCCTCCGATCGGAAATTGCCCTCCGTGAGCATTCTTCCCCGGAAGGCTTTCAGTCTGTCGCCCGCCGCCTCTACAGGATGCTCCTGGGGCCGGCGGAGGAATTCATCTCCCGAGGTGAGCGCCTGCTCATCGTCCCCGACGGCGAGTTGAGCTATCTGCCGTTCGAAGTCCTTCTGACCGGCGACGTCCGGGGGGGGTACGCTGAGCTCCCCTATCTTCTGAAACGGTACTCGGTTGTCTATGTGCAGTCGGCGAGCGTTCTCCGATCGCTGCAGGAGCAAAAGAGGGCCGGGGCCCCCGCGGGACAGAAAGAGCTGATTGCTTTCGGCGATCCTGTCTTTTCCGATCATGAGACCTCTGATACGACTTCTGAAGAGAATGCGCAACCCACAGATTCTCTCAGAGGGAAGCCGGCCCGGCTCCCCAACACGGGCTCCGAGGTCCGTGAGATCGTGCGACTCTTCCCCCCCGGCAGCGCAGATCTCTTTCTGCGGGGGGATGCCACCGAGGAGAGGGTGAAACAACAAGGGCTTCTCTCGCACTACCGGTTCATCCATTTCGCCACGCACGGACTCGTCAATGAGCGGAAGCCGGAACTTTCCGCACTTCTCTTCAGCAGGAAGGAGAAATCGAACGAGGATGGGTATTTGCGGTCCGCGGAGATCTTCAACCTTGACCTTTCCTCCCAGCTCGTTGTCCTCTCGGCCTGCCAGACAGGGATGGGGAGACTGATACGCGGGGAGGGTTTGATCGGCCTGACGCGCGCATTCATGTACGCGGGGACCCCCTCGGTGGTCGTAAGCCTCTGGAATGTCGCCGACGTCTCGACGGCAACACTGATGCAGTATTTCTACGAGAGGATGATCGTCCGCGGCGACGACAAATCCGAAGCGTTGCGCCGGGCGAAACTCTCCCTCGGCCGGAGCGGGAAATTCGCGCATCCCTTCTACTGGGCACCGTTTGTTGTTGTGGGGGACTGGAGACTGTAGCCGCCGGGATCTCCGTCAAAGCCCGCCGGTGCGGACGTATCGGACATGATTCACATTGCACGGAGGAAGCCATGGTTCGAAGTCGAACAGCAGCGTTGCCTCTTGCGATACTTGCGGCGATGATCGGGTTCCTACCGCATATCGCCTATCCACAGGCCGCGAAAGCATCACTCAAGGAGTTGACCGAAACGTCACACGCCATCTTCACGGGGAGATGCCTCAAGAAGGAGAGTGCCTGGAACAGCACCCGGACCAAGATTTTTACCCAGGTGCGAATCCAGACGGGGGAACTGATCAAGGGAAACCCCGGCGCAGAGGCGGTTATCACCGTCCCGGGGGGGCAGATAGGCCAAACCCTCTACGAGGTCTCCGATATGCCTAATTTCATGGAGGGAGAAGAGGTCCTCGTGTTCCTCTGGAAGCACCCGTCCGGAAAGAACCTGGTGACGGGAGCTTTGCAGGGAAAACTGACCATTGTGCAGGAAAAGGGGACAGGCCGAAAGATCGTCCAGGGTGCCTCATATCTGACCGGCGGACTCAATGACGCGGAAGTGCCAACGCTGCAGAAAGCCGCCCCCACCGGACAACAGAAGATCTACCTCGATGACCTGAAGGCCGGCATTCGACAATTCGTCAAGGAATGAGGGGGAGAGATCCTGAGGCGTTGAACATGACAAGACTCTCTCGATGTCTGAATGTCAAAAGAAAGGAAGAGGTGGGACCATGAAGACTCTCATCGTCCGACTCGGAGAAGTGGCGCTTGTGCTATTGCTCGCAACCGGTACTATGACTGCGCAGTTCGGCAAGATACGGGGAATGGTCAGGGATGGACTGACCGGCGATCCCCTCGGGGGGACCATGGTCACGGTCCGGGAGGATTCGGCCGGGACGACGACAAATTCCTCCGGGGTCTATGAAATATCCGGGCTCCCTTCCGGATATTATACTCTGGATGCCACCATGGCGGGATATGCCATGACGACACGGAGAAGGGTCTATGTCAACCCCTCCTGGAACACACCCCGTGACTTCCCGATGTATCCTGCTCCTCCCTTCATCGTCACCAGCGTCGATAACAGCGGGCCCGGTTCCTTGAACAATGCGATCTCCTCGGCCGACTCGTTGGGAGGAGGCTACATCATGTTTGATCTCCCCGATTCCATCTGGACGATCCGGCCCAGTTCGCCCGTGACGACGATAACGCGTACTGTTTTCATCGACGGCTCGACCCAGCCAGAAAGCGGATATGTCGAACTCGACGGCACGATTGCAGGTCCTTTGTCGAGTGGATTGACGATCAATGCGTACTCCTGCAGAATCAAGGGACTGGTGATCAATCGCTTCAAGGGCAACGGGATACAACTGAACGGAGGAATGTATCATGTGATCGAAGGAAATCTCATTGGCACGGATCCGACCGGTACCGTTGCTCTGGGAAACCTCGCGTCGGGGATCAATTTGTACAGTGATTCAACAACGGTGGGTGGACCAACGCCGTCATCGCGCAACGTCATTTCGGGGGGGACTCTTGGTGTCGGCATAGCGGTCAGGGGCCGTGGAAACACGATACAGGGCAACTACATCGGCACAAATCGAGCAGGCACTGCCCCCCTCGGTAACGACATCGGTATCTTTGTTCAATTCCCGTACAATCTGATCGGCGGTTCCGTTCCTGGTGCGCGAAATATCGTCTCGGGAAACAGACATACCGGCATTTTCTTTGATGCCAATCTCTTCACTGGCACGAAGGTCCAGGGCAACTTTATCGGCGTTGATGTCACGGGACGGTCGAAGCTGGGAAACGGAGAATACGGTGTCGCCCTGTTCCGCGCAGGCGGAGTGACCATCGGGGGGACGACTCCCGGGGAACGAAACATCATTTCGGGAAATGGTCTGGCAGGCATTGTGATGCGGTATGATTCAAGCGACGCAAACATCGTGACGGGGAATTTCATAGGGACAGATATCAGTGGAACAGTGGCCATCGGCAACGGCGCGGAGGGGATACGCATTGACAATGGTGCGCGCGGCAACAGAATAGGGGGAACCACTGCCGGCGAGGGGAACATCATCTCCGGCAACCTGGGGACCGGGATCTCCGTGGTGAATGCTCCGACGACGGGAACGACCATCCTGAGGAACCTCATCGGCACGGATGCAGGCGGCCTTGCCCCCCTGGGGAATGCCGGGGATGGCATCTCCATTGGCGACACGGTGGGGCCTTACTGGACTCTGACGGAGATAGGAGGGCTTGATACTACGTGGGGAAATATCATTGCACACAACGGCAGCAACGGTGTCACCGTGACCGGAGGAATCGGCACCCTGATCATGTCGAACAGGATTTTTGCGAACGGACGGCTCGGAATTGATCTCGGTGCTACCGACACGCCGCTTCAGGGCGTGACACTCAATGACCCGCTCGATGCCGATTTCGGCCCGAACCTGTTGCAGAATTTCCCCGCCATTGAATATGCTCCACCGACGACGGGGGTTGTTCGCGGGACGCTCAGCAGCACTCCGAATGCACAGTTCATCATCCAGCTTTTCGTCAGCGGCGCCTCAGACCCTTCCGGCTACGGCGAAGGAGAGAGGTTCCTTGGATCGACGATTGCTCTGACGGACGCCGGCGGGCACGCAACCTTTTCGGCCGCGGGGCTCCCGATGCTGAATGCCGGGCAGGTCATCACCGCGACGGCAACGGACTCCATGCGGAACACGTCCGAATTCTCGGAGGCGTATATTGTCACGGCGCCGGGGACTCTGAAAGTTGGCGCCGGCTTCGTCGCGGAACAGTATGCGACAGGGCTCCTGGAGCCGGAGGGCATGGCACTCGACCTCTACGGCCGTCCTTTCGTCGCCGTCAGGGGATCACAACAGGTGGTCCGTCTGGATTCCGGGGGAACAAAGAGGGTCATCGCGGTCAATTTCAAGGCACCGGTGGATGTGGCGGTCGACCGGAACAATATCCTGTACGTCGCTGACATTGATGCCAGCTGCATCTACGCGATCGACCTGAACACTGCCACCTTCCCCGTGGATGCCAGATTTCTGACACCCCGCATTTCCCTCTTCGCGAAGCCTGCCGCACTTGAGATCGGATCAAACGACTGGCTCTATATCAGCCTGACGGGAGGAGAATCGGGGGCGAATGTTGTCAGGGTGGATCTCACGTCTGCGCCGGTGCCGGCCTACGTTGTGAAATTCACTTCTGCGGACGCATCCGAGCCGCGTGGAATCGCATTCGCAACGAACGGAGACATGTATGTCGCCCTGGGGGTGCAGGGTGAAGTCCGTCTCATGAGCGCCGGGACGAGTCAGCCGGTCGACGGCTCTCAACTCCCCATCGTCCTCCAGGGGCTCAGTCAACCCGCAGGAATCGACCTGAGCATCGATGGCAGGGTCTACGTCGCCACCAGAGCTTCCGTGGTCAGCAGCCGCCCGAACAGCCAGACATGGTCAACCTTCCTCACGGGGTTGTCGGGGGGTTCCTCGAACGATGTCGTCTGCGGCAATGACGGGTACTTCTATGTCTCCGATGCCGCGGGAGGACGCATCATTCGGATCACGGCACCCCGGCAGCAGAAGATCACAGGGCAAACGCTGACGTATGTGATCAGCCAGGACGGCGAGCCGCTTGTCACCGACGGCAGCGATATCACGGCTATCCGTAATGGCTTCAAGCACTGGCAGGATGTCCCGACGACCAGCCTGGTGTTCGCAGGAGGCGCCCTCACCACGCAGAAGATCGCAGTATCAGGAGACGGGGTGAACCTGGTGACATTCCAGGACGATGAATTCCCCTTCCCCCCCTACGTCCTGGCGGTGACCGCGAAGACCCTCGAGATCGGACCATATGGCTACGATGCCACAATTGTCGACGCCGACATTCTCTTTAACCCCGCCTACAGCAACACGACCGCGTACAGCTTCGGCACCGATACCAAACACGGTTACTATGACATCGAGAGCATCGTGACCCATGAATCAGGCCACACGGTCGGTCTGGTCCATAGCGGCGTTCCAACGGCCACCATGTTCTTTGTTCTGCAGCCCGGGACCGGGGCGCGAACGCTGGCACACGACGACCGGGCCTGGATCAGCTATCTCTACCCCGGAGCTACATTCAACTCGACGTATGGCTCCATCGGGGGGACCGTGAATGACGGCTACAATCCTGGCACCGGAGTCGCCGGCGCGCTCGTCCTGGCCTCCAGCACGACCACCATCGACTCGGTCCATGCGTACACGGACCGCTACGGCTCCTACCTCATCCCCGGCCTCGCTCCGGGTAACTACAGAGTCTATATTCATCCCCTGAACGGCGACGTCTTCGGTTATCCGCTCACCGCCGACTACGTCAGCGCATACCTGCAGACACTCACATCGATCACGGATTTTCCTGCTGAGTACTATAACGGGACGAACGAATCCGCCGACCCGGGTGTCGATAATCCGTCAGAGGCGACGGCGCTGACGGTCGCAGCAGGCGGGCTGGTGGGACCCATCGCTCTTGTCACGAATCTTGACAAGACGGCGCCGACAGTGGTCAGCGTGTTTCCGGGCGCAGGCTCGACCAATGCTGATGTCACGACCGAAATCCTGGTCGCTTTCTCCGAGCCGGTCAGCCGCAAGACGGTCAGCAACTCGACAGTGACGGTCAAGAGTGTCGGCGGAACGGTGCAGGGGTCATTCCTCTTCCTGAACGACGACACACTCGTGGTCTTTACTCCGGCCACACCTCTGGCGTATGCAACCGCCTATACGGTCCAGATCCTGCAGGGAATAACGGACCGCCATGGGAATGCTCTTGCCGCACCGGTGACAAGTCCATTCACAACACGAGCCCCCGACGCTGTTCCCCCCACGGTGGAGCAGATCGTACCGGCAAATAACACCGCCAATGTCTTCCTCACCAATGCCGTCACCGTGGTGTTCTCCGAATCTGTGCAACCGGCCTCGCTGAGCAACGCAAGCGCTCCCGGCTTCGTCATGACCGGCCCCCTCGGTGCTCCGGTTACGGGAACGTTTACCTTTGAGCAGGGGAGCAAGGTCGCCATCTTCACACCCAAGACGAGTCTCGCGGAAAACGCCAGCTATACCTTGAGACTCTCGACGGCAATCAAGGATCTTGCCGGAAATCCCCTGGCGAATCCCTCCACAAGCACATTTGCCACTGTTCCTCATGCAGCGCCCCAGGTCAAGGACTATGGGCCTTCCAGCAATGAGAAAGCGGTCGCGGTGACAACGCCCGTGTTCGTTGATTTCTCAGAGCCCATCAACATGGCCACGGTCAACAGCAGCACGTTTCAGCTCTTCGGGCCATCGGGCCAGGTGAATGGTTCTTTTGACAGCCTGCAGAACTGGGCGCGCGTGGTGTTCCGGCCGTCGAATGCTCTGGAATTCAATACGAAGTACACCATCAGTCTTACGACGGCAGTTCAGGATCTTTCAACGCCACCTGAGAACCTCGTCAGCCCGTGGAGCAGCAGCTTCAGCACCGCGACGAAACCGATGACGCCGGCCATATTCAACATCTACCCCTCGGCGGCCATTGTCGGGACAGACGTGACGATCAACGGGCAGGGCTTCGATCCCGATCCGCTGAAGAACACTGTGATGTTCGATACCGTTAAAGCCGTGGTGAAAGACGCAACGCTGAACAGCCTCCTCGCGGCGGTCCCCGAGGGGGCACCCTCTGGGCCCGTAACGGTGAATGTGGGGGGCGCCGTGAGTGCTCCCTTCCAGTTCACAGTGCTCCAGGAACAGACAAATCCTGCAAATCAGGTCGTGGCGACAGTCAAGGCAAGCTCGGGGACTCGCAGCGGGGATGTCACACCCGACGGCGCTCTGGCTTATGTCACAAACGAAGCCGCCAACACCGTAACGGTGATCGATCTGACAACGTACGCCGTCGTGGGGACGCCCATCCCGGTCGGCTCTGCCCCCATGAAGATCGCGATCAACCCTGATGGAACGTATGCCTACGTGACAAACTACAACTCGAATTCCGTCTCCGTGATTGACATCGAGCCGGGATCACCGACATACAATACGGTGGTCAAGACCATTCCGGTGGGGATCAACCCGATCGGTGTCTTTGTCACTCCGGACGGGAGCAGGGTCTATGTCGCGGAGCTTACGTCGAAGAGCATTTCGATCATCGACGGGGATCCCTCGAGCGGCGCCTTCAATTATGTTGTCGCCAAAGTGAACACTTCCAGCGGCAACCGGGATGGAGCGGTGAATCCGGACGGCACCCTGGCTTTCTTCACCGGCACGGAAGGAGTGACTGTCCTTGATCTCAGTCCAAGCTCCGGCACGTACAATCAGGTTCTGGCAAAGGTGAACCCCTCGACCGGCACACGCAATGTCACGATCAATCCCGACGGGACCCTTGCGGTGGTGACAACGATGGACGGGGTCATCTGGATCATCGACATCAACCTGAACGGCCCCTCCTTCGGGAACGTGGTGGCCAAGGTCTCCACATCGTCCGGTTCCCGCAACGTCACAATCAGCCCCGACGGCACACTGCTGTACGTGACCAACTACGACAACAGCACGGTCTCGGTCTACCAGTTCGTCTCGACCGTTGGACCGGGAGACCCGGGCTACAACCCCGTGGTCTCGACGTCCATCGGACTGAAACCCGTCGCCACAATACCGGTGGGGACAAACCCGGAGGGGCTCTTCTTCGACCCGAAAGCGAAGGTCCTGGTGGTGACGAATGCCGGCTCGGCCAATGTCACGATCGTCAACATTCAGGGACAGCAGGGGGACTATGTTTTGCTCGCCTCAAACAGCGTGAAGCTGGAAGGCATGGCGGCAATCCGTTCGGGGAACATCGTGGTGAACAACAACGGACCGGGGATTGAGCTTGTGCCGGGGTTTGAACTATCCGTCGGGCCGCTATCGACGATTGCTGCGGGCTACACCGTGGAGGCAAACCGGATACAGGTTATGAAGCAGGCAACCGTTGGAAGCGCCGTCCAGTACAATCAGCTTGTCAATAGAGGAGTCATCACCGGAGCTCTGACACCCGTCCTCCCCCTCCCAGTCTATGACAGCCTGCCGAAATTTACGACAGGGCCGGTCGGGACCACCGACGTGACAGTGCTCATCGCAAAGACAAAGACTCTTGCCCCCGGAAAATACAGAGACATCACGGTGATGGCGGGGGGAAAGCTGGTGCTCCAGGGAGGTGTCTATAATGTGCGGAACGTCTCACTGGGATTATCGGGGAACATCTCCTACAAGGCACGCTCCGAGGTAAGGGTCCAGCAACGGCTCGTGACCTGCCTCGGCGCGCGCATCGCTCCCTCTCCCGACCTCCCCAAAGGATCGACGATCGGCGCATCGTCGATGATGTTCTATGTCGGCGGGATCAACGGGAAGACCGGGAAACCCGACGAACAGCCAAGCGCGGTGGATATCGGGGGGAACAATTCAATCCAGGCGAATTTCTACGCTGGAAATGGGACCATACGGTTCGGACCTCTGGTTCAGGCCACCGGCTCCTTCATCGCCCGTGATGTGCTGGTCGGGCTTGGGGGAGTGTTGAACTTCGACAGCTATCTCAAGAAATTCGGGTCGTCACTGCCGAAGATGGAGACCGGGGAGTTCGCAGAGGATGAGATCCCTGCGGAATTTGATCTCGCGCAGAACTACCCGAACCCGTTCAATCCATCCACGACAATCCAGTTCGATATTTCGAAATCGATGACGGCGGGAGTCCGTGTGAGGATCACGATCTACAATATCATCGGGCAGACGGTGAAGGAGATCGTGAACGAAGAGATGACCCCCGGCCGCTATGCGGTCGTATGGGATGGGACGAACGGGAACGGCCAGATCGTCGCCAGCGGAGTCTATCTCTGCAGGATCACGGCGGGAAATTTCGCGAAGACGACCAAAATGATGATGCTGAAGTAGTAGTCCCCCGGTGGCAGGGGACATTGCCGGCAAGGGGGAGGGAGTAGATCGGAGAAATTGTCGGCGGCGGCCTACTCCCCCCCCAGTGTTTGCAGGAGCTCCCGGGCCTCCCGCCTGCGGCTCGAGTCCGCCTCGGCGGCGAGGTATTTCTGCAGCTCTTCTCTCGCCTCCCTGAACATCCCCCTGGCCCGGTATGCCGTCGCCAGAATGTAGAGCGGCTCCGGATCCTGGTCGGGTTTGAGCGCGATCGATCGGGTCAGCGCAGCAATGGACTCGTCCACCCGGTTGGTCTTCAAGTACGCCCTCCCCAGGTTTCTGTACAGGAGGAACGCGTAGCGGGAATCGGGGGCTATCTGCAAAGCACGCTGGAGAATGACTGCTGCCTTGTCAGCCATGTCCAGGCGGATATAGAGATTGGCCAATGCGCTTTGTGCAGGGAGGTACGTGGAATCCGTCCGCACCGCCTCCCCGTATGCGGTCAGCGCTTCGTCCACCTCCCCCTTTTCCTCCAATGCGTATGCCAGATTGTAGTGTGCATTGGCATTCCCCGGGTCGAGCGAAACTGCCCTCCTGCTCTGGGTCACCGCACGGTCCAGATTACCAAGCCTGGTATTGACAGCTGCCATCGAGCTCCATGCCAGCGAGTACGACGGGTCCGCCGTGACTGCTGATTCAAGTTCCCCCTGCGCCTCCGCCAACCGGTCATTGTCCATGAAGGCAATCGCCCTCTCCAGGTGCCCGTGCGCCGTCGCTCTCCCATCACCGCTTCCCGGTGTTCTCAACAGAAAAATGGCCAGACCTGTAACGACCATCATGGCGAGCCCGAGAGCTCCATAGACGCTCCTCTTCTTCCAGGCCGGGAGGTGGGACAGCTGCATGCCGTCTGTCATCTCCCCCTCGCGCCTGGCAGGCAGCACGACCGCCTGCCTTGGTGCGATCGCCATGCCGGCATCAGTCCGGGAGAGGAGGGCCTCCTTCAGGGCGGCGCAGCTCTGGTATCTGCTATCCCGCTCCTTGTTCATCCCGGTGAGCACAACCCGCTCGAGCTCCTCAGGAATCGCAGGATTGACCGACCGCGGCGAGGGGGGGGGCTGGGTGACGATGAGATAGAATGTCGCCATGTAATGATCTCCCTGGAAAGGGAGTTGGCCTGTGAGCATCTCGTAGAGAATGACGCTGAGGGAATAGATGTCGGTTCGGTGATCCGCATCCTCCGATCGCACCTGCTCGGGGGACATGTATGCGATGGTCCCCAGCGTGGTCCCTTCCGTCGTCAGCTTTGTCTGTCCCAGAAATTTCGCCAGTCCGAAATCGACTATCTTGACGAGTCCGTCCGACAACACCATGATATTGTCCGGCTTCAAGTCCCGGTGGATGATGTTCTTGCCGTGAGCGGCGGCGAGACCGTCACAGAGCTGGATCGCGATGGCCACGGATTCATGTGCGCTGAGCGCCTGCCGGTGAAGCCTTCCCCGCAGCGTCTCCCCCTCATAACAGGACATGACGAGAAACATCTGCCCGTCATCGGTCTCAGAAATCTCATGGATGGTGCAGATGTTGGGATGATCCAGGGCGGATGCGGTCTGGGCCTCGTGTATGAATCTCTCTTTGGCATGCGGCAGGAGGGTCTCGTCCTGTGGCAAGAACTTTAGCGCGACAGTGCGCTTGAGCCTGGTATCTTCGGCCTTGTAGACCACCCCCATCCCCCCTGCACCGATCCGCTCGATGATCTTATAGTGGGATATCAGGTCGCCGGTGTTGAGGTTCATCGCAGTGCTCGGAATGAATCAGGCGTCCCCCCGAAGATTGTTGCGCGGGGTGTATGCGTGGGTCGGGGAGCCGTAGGAATGATGCTCTGGGGGGAAAAGTAGCTACAAGCGACGTAACTCGCAAGTCACGCACGTCGCGGTGGGTCTCATGACGGCGAAGAAGCGCTGCGGAGGGGAAAAGAAGAACCCCGGAGGGGCCGGGGTTTTTGGCGATGAGACATCAACAGGTCAGCGCAACAGGAGGAGCCTCTTCGTTTCGACAAAAGTGCCCGCCTGCAGTCGGTAGAAATACACGCCGCTCGCAAGATTGGTGGCGTCAAACCTGACTTCGTAGACTCCCGCCTCCCTTCTGTCGTTCACGAGCACAGACACCTCGCGGCCGACCACGTCATACACAGCGAGCCTCACGACGCTGGCACCTGGCACCTGATATCTGATCTGTGTGCTCGGGTTGAAGGGATTGGGGTAGTTCTGCTCCAGCGCGTAGACAAGGGGCCGGGTTCCTTCGGCCACTCCCTGGACGATGCTGACGGTAAGTACCCCTGAGCCAACCGGCGTCAGTGTTCCGGAGGTCGCAAGGATGGTTCCGCTGCCGGCAGCATGTCCTGTGAGAACGGCGCTTTTGGTGTCTGGCGAAGGGACCAGGTCACCCGCAGCAACACTGCCGGTTATGTTCTGAAGGCTCCAGGTGCTGGCCGGCGTGTTCGCCAAAAAGTTGTCCAGGCTGTCCCTCGTGATCGCAAAGACCGTCATGGACGATCCCACCCCGAGGGATCGTGCGGGAACGACAACGCCCGATCCGTCTGCCGTCGTTTCGACCCTTATCTTTTTCGGCGCCCCCGCGACGACAGTGATGGTGCCCGAATTGACCGTCGTCAGTGATCCTGATATGGCCCTGATCGCCGCACTGCCGACCCCGCGTCCGGTGAATACGGCGCTCTTTCCGTTGGCTGCAGGCACCAGGTCGCCGGCCGCGACTCCAACAGCGGGGTTCTGCAGACTCCACGCATCAGGGGCGATGTTTCCGCCAAAGTTCTTCAGGCTATCTCGGGCGATCGCATACACCAGGATCGATGACCCTGACACGAGCGATTGTGCGGGGACGACGGTCCCGGAGCCGTCCGGCGCGGATTCCACGCTCACGCTTACCGCCACGCCCGGGTTCACGGTCAGCGTCAGCGTATTCGACAATCCACCTCCCGTGTTGGCAACCGTTACCGGGAATGTCCCCGTCACCAGTAAATCGCTTGCTGGTAGTGATGCCGTCAGTTGCGTGCTGTTGACGTATGTCGTGGGTCTGGAGCTGCCGACGAAGAGAACTCCCGACTTCCCGTCGACAAAGTCTGTGCCGTTCACGGTGAGGGTGAAGGCGAGATCCCCCGCCTGCTTCGATGCAGGGCTGAGGCCTGTCAGTGTGGGGGTCGCAGCATTGCCGAGACGATTGGAGGTATCTGATGCGCTCCATCGGGAAAAGTCATTGATGCCCGTTGCGGTGATCGTCCGAGAGGCCGCGTTGACTGTGCCGCCGAGATTGTTCCATGTTGACCCGCTGTCTCGCGACCTGTACAGCTCAAGGGTGTTCGCATTCTGCCCGTTCACCTCGGTCGTGTCATAATGGAACACGAACCCCGCCTTCAGTCCTGCATTCGTTGCAGGGGCGATATCATAGTGCCGTTGTATGGAACTGTGGCCGCTCCCGGTTGACGGCGTTCCTGTCTTCCTGACGACGCTCGTCGTGCCTGGTGCGACCCCATTCACAACTATATCCGCCCCGATATTTCCGAAGGTCTCCGTGCCTGATAGTGCCGTGACGTTCCGTGTCGTTCTGACGTTGCCAACGACCGGCTGCCCCGCTGCTTCGGAGAGAATCCCGGTCGGCCCCAGGATGATGCTGCTTGATCCCGTGGTCAACGTGCCATTGGTGATGGTGAGTGTGCCGTTGACTGTCGCGTCGCCCCCCAGCGCAGCGCCGCTCCCCCTGTTCAGTGTGAGGTTGTTCAGCGTCAGTCCCGGCAGAGTCGCAACGGAGCCCGTTCCTCCGACCAGGATATTTGACGACCCCCCTCCCACGAGAGACCCGCTGCCGGCGACAAGCGCGCCGTTGAGCGTCAGCGTGTGTCCTCCGATGGCAAAAGCCCCGCTTGAGAGCGTGAGGGTGCCACCAATTGTTGCGTCGCCGGCCATGGAGACGCCCCCGGCATTGTCGATCGTGAGGGCGGCAAACGTTGAGCCGCTTATGGTCTGAGCACTGGTACCATTCAATGCAATGGCGCTGGCGCCGGCAATAAAGGTCCCGGAGTTGCTCCAGTTGCCCTTCACGGAATGGGAGAACGACCCTGCGTCGAAGGAAGTCCCCGCGCCGATGGTGACGTTGCCGCCGATCGTCATTCCCGTAGCGGCCGCAGGCGTTACCGTACCGGCAAGCGTAAAGCTGCCGTTGATGGTGCTGATCCCTGCCAGAGATGGCGAGCCGGACCCGGAGAGTGTCAGGTGGTGGTACGCTGCGGCCTTGACGGCCTGACCCGCGCCCGTGTAATTCACCGTATTGCCAGCCGTTGATGCGCCGAGCGCGGCAACGCCGACCGTTCCCCCCACATTCAGAATGCCTGTCGCCCCCTGAGTCAGAGTGCCCGTCCCGGTGAGAGAAGAGCCGGCCGTAAGGGTGCCGTTGTTCGTCAGCGTGGCGCCGGGACCGACCGAGACCGAGCTGGCGCTGAGCGTGCCGCCATTGGTGTGCGCTATGCCGTTGAGGTTGAGGCTTGTGGTCCCCGAGAAGATGACGCCCGGGTTGTTCGTCAGATTTCCGTTGATGGTCAGCACCCCGGCTCCAGTCTTGGTTCCGGTGCCGCTCAGGGTGAGATTGTTGTAGGCGAACCCCGGAACGCTCTGAGACCCGCCATCAAAGTCCATGGTACTCCCTGCTGCCGTATGCCCCGTCGCAGCGCCGGGGGTAAATGTTCCCGCGATCGCCATGGTGCCCGTTGCCGGGAGAACCTTGTCGAAGTCGCTGAAGAGGAGATCGCCGTATGTGCCGGCGAGAACGCTCTGGCCGGCACTTCCCTGGCCGTAGGTGACACTGCCCGTGCCGACGGCCGTCAGTGTCCCGCCGCCTGTCACCGTGCTGTTCAGCGTCAACGTAGTGCCACTGACGGCGAGCGTTCCCTTCGTGAGGGCAAAACCTCCGTTGACGGTGGCGGGGCCGTTCAGCGTCAGGGTTCCCCCGGCTTTGTTGATCGTCAGGCTGTTGAATGCTTCCCCGCTTGCAGCTGCCAGCCCCTGCGCACCTGTCCCGTTGAACGTCACCACCGGTCCTGCCGTGAATGTGCCACCATCCGACCAATTGCCGCCCAGGGAGACGTTCAACCCGTTTGCATTCAGAGTTGTTCCCGGCTGGATGGTGATGCCTCCGACCGCATTCAGACTCGATGTCACCAGCTGTGCCGCCGGTTTGATCGCCTGCGGGGTGGCGTTCGAGAGAAGAAGATTTCCGACCGGAACGGAGCTCCGGATCCGGAAGGTTTGCGCGTTGAGCGTACCCGCATTCCCTATCTGCAATGTGCCGCCCGTGACGTTTGTCGTCCCGGCAATATTCAGAAAGTCCGTCGCGTTACCTGTCGGGTTGGCGACGACGATCGTGCCGCCGGACATGGTGAACGATGAGCCTGCGGTCCCAAGATCAAAACCGGCATTCGTGATATCGGTCGAGCCCTGTGCTACCACCGTCATGACTCCGCCGCTCTGGGTGTACGAGGTCGTGCTGGCGGGAGAGTTCCGGCCGAGGTGACCGGCGATCGTGAGCGACCCCCCGTCCACGATGATCGATGAACCAGCCACGTAATCGAGATTGTGGTCAGCGGAAGTCCCGATGTTGTATGTCCCCGCGGAAATTCGAAGCACTCCTCTCACCGACACTCCCCCGGCCTGCGCAGCCACCGTCACGTTCGAGTTATTGATCCAGAGGCCGGCGGACGGCTGGATGTTGTACAGGGGACCCAGGATGAACGTACTGGTGAACGTGAACGACCCGGATATCTTGAACGTCCCGTTGGAGAGTGTAAGGAATGCGTCCGGGGCACTGAAATTCGTCGACAGCACCTCCAGGGTGTTTGCGTTGCTTGTCCCCATGTTCACTCTGATGAGGTTGAAGTTGTTTGCCCCGCTTCCTGTGATTGACTGGTTCCCGTTCCGGTCGAAGATAACTGTCCCTGCGTTCCCCGCGAACGTCCCATTGTTGATCCACTCTGCACCAGCGGTCAGCGTGCGCACGCCGCAGTCAATGGATGCCCCCGGATTGATCACCAGGTTCCCCGTCACTGTGAGATTGGCGTTGAGGGTGGTCGTGCCGGCGCTTGCGGTCAGGTTGTTGAAGCTGGTGATACCGTTATTGGGGAGGGTGTTCGAGGCGGTCAATTCAACCGTGCCGGAACCCGGCGTCCAGGTGCGGAGGCTGTTCAGGATGAGCCCCTCGCACAGAAGAGTTCCGCCGCTCGTCATAATGATGCTCCCCCCATTGTTGCCAACGCCCACGGTGACGATGCCGGAGACCGTAAGCCGGGAACCGCTCGTGAATACCAGCGCTCCCTCCCCGGTGTTTGCCACACTTCCACCGAGCTGGATGCTCAAACATGCCGCGTTGGGCACATCAACGGTAACGGTGAATCCCCCGTTGATGATGACAGCATCGCCGGCCAGCGGAGCGGGGTTGCCGCCCCAGGTTGCGGGAGCGCTCCAGTTTCCTGACTGGGTGCTTGTGACCGTCACGGCGTACGCATTCGACCCGATGGACAGGATGAGGACAAGCAATACGGGAACGGCGCGGCGTATCATGAAGGGCCTCTGATGGCGTGAGTGCGAGAGATTCTCTATGCCGTGGGTTGGCGAGCAAGACCTGCCGGCAGTGGCTGGCCGATGTATGGCCAGCGTTAGGAGATGAGCTGCAAATCCCATGCCACGCCTGATGCGGGGTTTTATGAGTCTCTGGGTGTGAGCTGTTGCATCATTACCCTATCAGGAAGGGGGAGCTCGAACAGGAGGATGGCGCATCTGTGCCACACTTCCCCATCAGCGGTGGTGGCGGGGAGGCTGAAGTCGGGAGATGAGCGTCAGGGAAAAGAAAGAGAGCTGACCTGAGGGAAAAAAGACAGAATCCCTATGTATGGGTCAAGGTTGGAAAAGCGTTGAGATCCCAATCTCACTTGAACGCAAGAAGAAGCGATCGCCAGGTCCATTAACCGTCAAGGACTGGACCGGACACACGCTCCATGCTCGCCTCTGCCGGCGGCATCGCAGAGTACCTGGAACTCGACCCGACGATCGTCCGCCTGATGGAGGTGGTTCTCGCCGTTGTCACCGTCTTCCTTCCCGTTCCTCTCGGGCATGTCCTGGGGTGGACGATCATCCCGCACAAACCGGCCACATGATACAAGGAACGGGGCTATGGTCCGCCTGATCCGTCTCGCACTCAACTTATGACCAGGAGAAGTCCTTGAATTCGCGTAGGAGATACGCCTGCACCGAGGCGATGTCATCGCGCCCGCTCAGGTCGGGCACATGCTCAGCACGAGGGATGGTCGCAAGACATCCGGGGTGCGCCTTCACCATCATCGACACCGCTGTCGGCAGCTCCTTTTCCTGACGCACGGGATGCAGCGGGACTGTTTCCAGATAAGGCCGTATCAATTGGGTCCGGAGCCGGAAGATGTTCATGCTCACCCCCACCCTCCCGTCGGGACCGCTGCACTCCTCGATCTTGCCGGGGGTGGGCTTCTCAACGATGTCGCGGAGGGAACCGTCCGGGGCCTTCCGCAGAACGGCATAGTGCTCCACCCGTTCGGGAGGAAACTCCAGCGCGGACCGGTCGTAGTCGATCATGGAACACTCGGCGGGCGATTCCCGCAGGAGCCTCAGCGCGGATTCGGAGTACAGGTTGTCGCTGTTGACAACGGTGACCCGCTCCCCTTCCCAATCAGGACGCGCACATATTCCCTGCAGAAGCGCATCGGCGGTCCCCAGCGGTTGTGTCCTCCAGGGGGGGATAAGCTGGACGGCGTATGAAATCATCAGGCCATGGAAGACATTCCCCCGGTCACGGGGACCGTAATGATCCCGGATGGAGAAGTCGTGCTCGCCAACGACAATCACGACATCTTGATACCCCGCACGCCGTGCGTTATAAAGAAGATACTCGAGGAATGGACGCCCCCCTTCCCCCACACCGATCATCGACTTCGCTTTGAGGGCCGCGTCCCGGACAAGCGCGGGATCAAGGGGGACGCCGGCCGCCTTCTTCATGCGCGACGATATCCCGGCCGCGAGGATCACAAGATTCGGCTCCATCAGTGAAGGGCATCCCCTTCCTCGTTCCTCATGCCTTCGTCCACGGTCACGACAAAAGCCTTTCCTCCCGCGGATTCAATCGCTTCCGCCACCCGCTCAGGTTCTTCGGGCGCGTAGACGAACATACACCCACCTCCCCCCGACCCGTTGATCTTCCCTCCATATGCCCCTGCCTGAATAGCCGCATCGATCATTCTGTCAATTTTCGGCGTGGAAATCTCCAGCACATCGCGCAAGATTCCCTGATGCTCCGTGAGAAGCGTCCCCACTTTCCGGTGATCGAGCTCGGCCCCCTTGAGGACAAGGCGCGCTTCACTGGTGATGTCCCGGTTGCGGAGTGTCGCATGGAGCAACTCCGCCTCGTCACGGGAGAGCAATCCCCCGTAGGGAACGAGATCACCGGTCGTAGTCGTGTGGAGAGAAAACACATGATCGTGATCCCGCAACTGATGTGCGATTGCAAGAATCCGATGTTTGACGCGGGAAAGTATCTGCACCGTCTCTTTGGGTTCGCCCGAATCGCCCAGGACGAATGTCTTCAGAGGCGGATGAAGGGCTTCATGTCTCAGTGAAGGATGAAAATCAAGAGCGATGATCCCTCCGAGCGCAGTCGAATAATGATCCATCATTCCCCCCGGCTCGCCAAACTCGACCACTTCCGCTTCATAGGCGTAGCGTGCGCATTCGAGCGGAGTGATCGCTCGTCGCTGGTCGCTCATTTGTGCCAGAAAAGAAATCCAGGCCACCTCGAGCGCTGAAGAGCTCGACGTCCCCGAGTTGATGGGAATGTTCCCGTGGACGACGCAGTCCAGTCCGCCCGAGAATGTGAACCCACTGCGGCGGAGGACGTTGACCGCGCTCCTGAAATAGTCGCGCCCCCCCACATAGTCGAGAGCACCGTTCAGAGAGAACAACTCACCCGACCCTATATCCGGCAGGTCAAGGGAGACGTCACGCCCATCGGTACGCACCCCCCCGACGGCGACCCGGAGAGAGATTGCACAGGGAATGACGGGTAACTGGAGATAATCCTGATGCTCGCCAAAGAGGCATATCCTTCCGGGTGCGGAGACCCGGATCTGTTTTTCTATGCTCGTTCGCATCTTAGAGAAATGAGAGTATAAGGTAGCCGGGGCTGATTTCAAAATCAACACGATCGAAACGGGATTTTGCGGTACTGGGAGCAATGCCACTCTCATTCGCAACCACGACCATGATGCTTGCCTCTGCCGTCGAAATTCTCTATCATATACGACAAATAAGAAGGAGACCGGCCCGCAACGGCCTTTTGCCATGAAACGACTCTATCTTTCTCAAACGGACAAGAAAATTGGCGGCGTCTGCGGCGGCATCGCGGAGTACATGGACCTCGACCCGACGATCGTCCGCCTGGCGGCAGTGGTTCTCGCCATTATTACTGCCATCTTCCCCATCCTGATCGGCTATGTTCTGGCGTGGATGATCGTCCCGCACAAACCGGCCGCGTGACGCAGGGAGCCGGGCCATGGACCGTATATTTTCTCTCGTGCTCAACGCCCTGGCGGGGGCGGGGATTATCGTCTATGTCACCCTGGAACCGACAGTCGGCTGGGCGGGTCACACCGAAGAGCTGGTGTTTTACATCTTCGCCTCTCTCCTTTTCCTTCTGACCGCCGCCGGGCTGCTGCTCCGTATACGGTGGATGGTGGTCATCCCCGCCATCGCTCTGTTCCTCGGAGGTCTGCTGCTTGCCCTCTTCTTTCTGGCGGGGGGGGGAATCGCGGTCCTGGAAACCGTCACCGTCATCGCCGCCTGGAGAATGAACCGTACGGCCCCCCGCACCTCGACAGCACCTTCACCTTGATTGTTTTTCCCCCCCTTCGTATATTACATGCACCGCATGCATAGCTGCATACCGGCATCCTTGACAACACTCTTCTGAACCTATGTCCATCACCGTTCGCAACCTCGTGAAGAGGTACGGAGATCTCGCGGCCATCAACGATATTTCGTTTGAGGTGAAGACCGGTGAGATCCTCGGCTTCCTCGGCCCCAACGGCGCGGGGAAGACCACCACGATGAAGATCATCACCTGCTATATGCCGCCGACGTCGGGGACCGTCGAGGTGGACGGGCTCGACAACGCTGAACGGTCCCTGGAGGTCCGGCGCAAGATCGGCTACCTCCCGGAGATGAACCCGTTGTATCATGACATGAACGCTCTCGACTACCTGGAGTATTCCGCACAGCTGCACGGCCTCCGCGGCGCCGCGGTGCAACAGCGGATCAGGGAGATGGTCCAGGTGTGCGGGCTGGAGGCGGTGCGCCACAAAGACATCAGCGAGATGTCGAAAGGATATCGCCAGCGGGTAGGTCTTGCCCAGGCGATGATCCACGACCCCGATGTCCTTATCCTCGATGAGCCGACCAGCGGCCTTGACCCGAATCAGATTGTTGAAATCCGCACCCTGATCAAGCAGCTCGGCCGTGCCAAGACGGTCGTCCTCTCCACGCACATCCTCTCCGAGGTGCAGGCGACCTGCGACAGGGTCCTGATCATACACGAGGGGTCGATCGTCGCCAACGGCACCCCGGAACAGCTGCAGCACGACTTCCAGGGAGCCGACACCCTCACGGTGGAACTGAAGACCCCGTCCACCCACCCGATCGAAGAGATCGGGTCAAAGCTCAAGGTGATCGCCTACGTCACCGGCGTCGCGCTCGATTCCCATGCCGACGGCGTGAGCAGGTTCACGGTCCACTCCGATAAGGGGAACGACGTGCGCGAATCGGTCTTCCGGATGGCGGTCTCCGAAGGATGGGTGGTGCTGGAAATGCACCGGCGCGTGACAACCCTTGAAGAAGTATTCCACCAACTAACGACAGCATAGCGGTCATCCCCATGGCATTCCCCGGTCTCTCGAACATCGGCCCGATCTACCGCCGCGAAATCCGGTCGTATTTCAACTCACCCGTGGCATACGTTGTCATCGTGGTCTTCCTCGCCATCGTCGGCTGGTTTTTCACCAGCGACATGTTCCTGGCGAATATCGCTTCGATGCGGATCGTCTTCGAACTTGTTCCCCTCGTCTTTCTCTTCTTCATCCCCGCCGTGACCATGCGGCTCCTGGCGGAAGAGAAGAAGTCCGGGACGCTGGAACTCCTGACCACGAAGCCGGTACGCGATGGCGAGATCGTGCTCGGTAAGTTCTTCGCGGCATGGACGCTCCTGGCCGCGACCCTCGCCCCCACACTGATCTACCTCGTGACGATGATGGTGCTGGGAAACCCCGATCCGGGCCCGGTCCTGTCGGGTTACATCGGGCTGATGTTCATGGGGGGAGTCTATATCGCCATCGGCATATTCGCCTCGAGCCTGACGGAGAATCAGATCGTGGCGTTCATCATCAGCTTCCTCTTCGTTCTGGCCCTCTATCTTGCCGACAAGGTGCTGATATATGTCCCGGAAGGGTTCGTTTCGACCCTGGAATTTCTCTCGATTGACTATCATTTCGACAACATCGCCCGCGGCGTCATCGATTCACGGAACATCGTCTACTTCGGCTCGCTCCTGGGGTTCACCCTTCTGCTGGCCACGGCCTCCCTTCAACGACGGAAATGGTGAGGGGACACGCCATGACAACCCGATCGATGAAATCACAGGCCCTCGTCCGCATTGCGGTCATTCTCGCCATCCTCATCCTCGTGAACATTGTGTCGGTCCGGATCTTCGGACGCTTCGATCTGACACGCAACCGGTTGTTCACGCTCTCCGAAGCCAGCAGGACGTTGATGCGAAACCTCGACGACAAGGTGACGGTGAAGGCATACTTCACCGCCGACCTGCCCGCCCCGTACAACAGTATCCGGCGCACGCTGCTTGATCAGCTCAACGAATACAAAGCCTACGCCCGCGGCAATCTCCAGTACGAATTCATCGACCCCACCGGGGAAAAGGGGGAGGCCGAAGCCCAGCAGCAGGGAATCGCCCCGCTGCAGGTCCAGGTGATCAAGGAGGACAAGGCCCAGGTGCAGCGGGCCTACATGGGGATGGTGCTCTTGTACGAAGACAAGAAAGAGGTCATCCCGGTCCTCCAGAACCCTGCGACGCTGGAATACGAGCTCAGCAGCACGATCAAGCGCTTGACGTCGCGCACGACGATGAAAATAGGGTTCCTGAGCGGGCAGGGAGAACCGGCGTTGACCGAGCTGCGCACGATCCAGACGACACTGCGCAAACAGTATCAGTTTGAGACCGTCGATGTGAGCGGGGGAAAATCCGTCCCGCCCGACATTGCCGCCCTCGTCGTGATGGCCCCCTCGACACCGTTCACGGAGCCCCAGAAATATCAGGTCGACCAGTACATCATGAGGGGGGGAAGGGTGGCGTTCCTCCTGAACAAAGTCGACGCGACGCTCCAACGCCAGTACGGCCAGCAGCTTGCACTCAACCTGGACGATATGCTCGGGTCTTACGGGGTGCGCGTCAACGCCGACCTCATCCGAGACGCGCAATGCGCCAGCATCAGCATCGTCCAGCAGCAGTTCGGCTTCTCCGTCCAGTCCCAGGTTCCCTTCCCCTACCTTCCGCTGGTGAGCAACTTCAGCAAGGGGAGCTCCATGGTGAAGGACCTGCAGAGGGTTGTTCTCTTCTTTGCCAGTTCGGTCGACACCGTGGACCTCGCTTCCCGGGGGCTCACCGGTGAAGTCCTGCTCCTCTCCTCGAAACAGAGCGGCCGGCTGACAGGCATGTTCGCCTACGACCCCCTGCAGCGGTTCACGCGGAGCGATTTTGCCGAGTCGGAGATCCCGCTCGCCGCCATCACGCAGGGGCGGTTTACGAGTTTCTACAAGGGAAAACCGGTCCCGGTGGACACCTCGGCCCCTCCCGGCGCGCTGGCATCTCGCCCGGTCGAGTCCGGCGCCGACACCCGCATCGTCCTGGTCGGCGACGGCGATTTCGCACGCGATCAGTATCTCGGCGGGAACAAGGACAATATGACGCTCTTCGCGAACATGATTGATTATCTCGTCGACGACGCCGGCCTCATCACCATCCGCTCCAAGGAAGTAGCGATGACACCGCTCGACCCCGTGGCCGACGGAACGAAGAAGCTCATCAAATACGGGAACCTGATCCTCCCCCCCCTCCTGGTGGTCGGCTACGGGCTCGTGCGCTGGAGAATCAGAAAGACGAAAAGGAAGGCGCTGGAAGCTCAGGAGAGAACACCCGCCGGTGATCCACAACGAAAGTCCAACGGTTCGGCCCTTGACGCATGAAAAAAAGCACCCTGATCCTGATACTGATCCTGGCCCTTCTCGCGGCCGCGACCTACGTCGTGATGCAACGACCGGGGGAAAGCAGCTCCTCCGGTTCAACGGGGACAATGCTGCTCACCTATGATCCGGACCGGGTCGATACACTCGAGATCACCGCGCCCGCGGGACACATCGTGATTGCCCGGGCTTCGGGAGGGTGGGAGCTGCAGTCCCCCCTCCGTTATCCCGCCGACACCTCGGCTCTCGCGGCCGCCCTTCGCACGGGGGCGGCTCTCGAGCTGACGAGCGTCGTCTCCACTAACCCCGCCAAAAGAGGTCTCTTCAAGCTCGATGAGGCCGGCACACTCGTCCGCATTGCGGAACGGGGGAAGGACGCGGAGACATTCTGGGTAGGGAAACCGGGACCGTCATACAACGAAACATACGTGCGGAAGGACAACTCGGATGACGTCTACCTGGTAGGGGCAAACCTCGCAACGGTCTTCAAGGATCGCCCCAATGACTGGCGGGACAAAACGATCCTGAAGGTGGAGCCGGGGATGGTCACCGACGTGGAATTCCGATATGGTGACACCACCTTCGCGCTGACGCACCGTGACACCCTCTGGCAGGTCGGTCAGGTCAACGCGGACCCCGGGGCGGTTGGCAGCTTTATCAACGCCATCGCAGGCTTTTCGGCGGACGACTTTGTCGACACCACCACGACGGAGGAGCCGGTGGCACAAGTGACCGTGCGCGGGACGGGTTGGACGCTGCCCCTGACATTCTTCCGGCCGGGGGGATCGGACAGGGTATTCGTTCGCGATGTCGGACGGAAGCAGACTTTTTCCGTGTACAGCTGGCGGGCCTCGCAGGTGCTCAAACGCAAGAAAGACTTCCTCGCTGCCGGATCCTGATCCTTTGGTCATCAACCCTGGGACAAATGTCAACGGTCGCCTCATCGGCGACCGTTGTTTTTCATCTCAAAGATTCAGCGGGAATCACCGGCGTCCCTTCTCCCCTCTTCCCGATTCGGCGGGTCGTGGTGTCGCCGTCCGCGGTGCCGGACTGCGCCCCGGTTCAGCTTGCAGGTGCGGGGAAGCAGAAAGACGCTGTGGCGCTCTGCTCACGGCCGGCTCGCGGCGCGGGTTTTGCGCCTCGTTGCCGGGACGAACAGACGAAGGGCGATCAGGACGAACCGCCGGATGTTCCCGGGACACGTCGGGCCGGATCCCTGTGGGAGTCCGCCCGAGATCGATGCTGTTCTCCAGAGGACGCATCCGCTGCGGCTGGCGGTAGTCTTCGGCTCTGCGGAGATCACGCTCGCCGCGGTCTCCATCCGCCCGCCGGATGTCGGTGCCGCGCGTGTCAAGACCGATGCGATGGTCGTCGGTCCGGACCCGATCGGGTCTCGCCGCAGCGCCGGGACGATCGTTCACCCCGATCTTCGGACGATAGACCGAGACCCGTTCCCGGCCCCCTTCGCGTACGACACCCGCGGCACTCCGGTCACGTACATCGACCATATCAACCCTGTCGACGCGAATATTCCCCCTCCGCTCAACAAATTCGCGATCGGGTCCCCCCGTGACGATCCGACCGTTCTCAGACCGTACGCTCCCGGTGGTGCGGGTGCGGCCGATAAAACGCATGTTGTCGTCCGCACGGTAAACATATTGGTTGACGTACGGGGTGCAGATATAGTTACAGTCGACGAACGACCAGTAGGAGACCGGCGTCGCCCAGTATCTCTGGTAGTGAATGCCCCAGCCCACGCTGAAGACCGCGTAGGGTCCGAGGGGCGCCCAACCGACATAGCTTCCACCGTAACGCCATTCGACCCACGCAGGCGCCCAATCGTAGCCCGGAACCCAGACCCAGCCGTAGAAGTCGTCGTTGTACCAGCGGCCGTAATGGTACGTGGCCCAGGCCCACGGCTCTTCAGAAGACCAGTACCACCCGTCTTCGGTCCACACCCACCGTCCGTTGTTGTACGGACGCCATCCCGCCTCAACGCCGGCCGGACGCCACGCGTAAGTTCCTCCGTCAACCGAGATCCATTCACCGTGCGGGCTCAGGGACGAATAAAACATCCCGACATCCCCCGTTTCCTGTGCGGACGCGCCCGACGGGAAGGCGATCCAGAGCAGGCAGACCACCATTGTCTTTTTCATCGCAACACCTTCACGGTATATGGGTGGAGCCATTCCACCATACCGTGCACCAACAGCCGTGCCAGCTGCATTGTGCCCCCCCTGCGACGGATTGAAGGCATCCGCCGACCCCGGGCGTCCACTAAAATGAGCATGACCATATTTTCGCCCAGGGGGTTCAGACCTGCCCCAGAAGAAAGGCCATGGTCGCTTTCTGGATGTGAAGACGGTTCTCAGCCTGTGCCAGGGCGATGGAGCCGGCCCCGTCGAGGACATCGCTCGTGATCTCCTCGCCGCGATTGGCAGGGAGACGGTGCATCACAAGACAGTCTCTTTTCGCCCCGCGCAAAAGAGCTTTGTTCACCTGATACGGCTTGAAGACCTGCGCGAGCCGGCCGCCGGGCCCCTGAGGCCATACGTCGGTGTACACGGCATCGGCTCCCTTGACCGCCTCGTGCGGATCACGGACGAGTTCTATGCTGCCGGGCGCATGCGCCGACGATTCCTCGAGAATCTGGGGATGGGGTTCGTAGCCCGATGGACAGCAGAGCGTGAGATGGAACGGAAGCTTTTGGGTAAGTTCAAGCCATGAGTTTGCGATGTTGTTCCCGTTGCCGATGTAGACGAGCTTCATCGACGCACCGAATCTCCCCGCCTCGTCCAGCGTCAGGACATCAGCGAGGATCTGACACGGATGCAGGAGGTCGGTCATCGCATTGATCACCGGGACACGCGCGCTCTCCGCAAGCTGGACGCACGTCTGATGGCGCGAGGTGCGGGCCACGATGATATCGTTATAGCCCGAAAGGACGCGCCCGATGTCATGGATGGATTCACGGGTCGCGATCCCGATCGCCTCCTGCTGCAGGAAGATCGGATGTCCCCCCAGCTGCGCCACCCCCACCTCAAATGCGACGCGCGTACGCAACGATTCCTCCTCGAAAATCAGCGCAACGCTCTTCCGCGCGAGGAGCGGCGCATCTCTGAGGTCGCCCCCTTTGATGCGCCGGGTGAGGTCCAGAAGGACGGAAAAGTCCTTCGAGTCCCAGAGGGCGAACGAGACGAGATCGCGCTTCATGACAATCGCTGGCGAATGGTGAATGGAAATTCGGCGCTGCTCTGCAAAAAGAAGGGAAAAGCGTGAAGTATCAGGTTGGGCCCGCTGCTGATGAACGGGCCCGGATCAGACGTCCGGCATTCCGGACCTTCACTGATGGAGTTCGTGGAGGTCCGTGTGCAAGACCGGTCTATTGAATTCTTCCTCGCAGAACGTGCACATCCGCCGCGCGGGATCACCGTCCAGTGTCTCCTGGCCGATTTCCCGCTTGCAGCCGAGGCAGAAGCCGAATGTGCCGTCCTCGATGCGGTCCAGGGCCCCGCGGAGATCGTCGAGATGCTGATCGAACTTGAACGAGAGGATACCGTCGATCTCGTGAACGGACAGGGCGACAAATTGCTCACGCCCGAAGTCGGTACCGTAGGTCCTTTCAAGAAGATCAAACATCCGCGACAGTACAACCCGCCGCATCGCTTTGTTGCTCCTCCTCATCGCCACCTCCTTCGCGGAGTTGGTTGCTCCGTTTTCCTCGCCATCACAAAGAGGCTACTGCCATAAACTACGAAAAGGGGGGGCAAAAAGTCAAGGGCTCAAAACCATGAAACTTAACTGAGGCAACCCGGACCGCCGCCCGATGAAACACGTGCGTCCCGCGACCAGGTCCCCCGGCGTGGAGGAACTTCGCCCCCCCGCAAAGTGTTCTTCCTGATGAAGCAAAGCCGTTCACCTATCACAGACCCTCAGAACGACCCGGATGGTGACCAAAAATTCAACACATGCGAAATGGCGATGGGCGGGACTTGCTATCGTCATGGCAGCACTGACAGGAGTTTCTATGACAGCAGGTGTCACGGGGGACTCCCCCGCCTCGAGCATACTCGATTTCACGATGAAAAGCATAGACGGGAAGGATGTCCCCCTCTCGACGTATAAGGGGAAGGTTCTCCTCATCGTCAACGTCGCTTCCCGCTGCGGATTTACCCCGCAGTACGCGGGGCTCGAGGCACTCTATCGCGCATACAAGGAGAAAGGCTTCGTCATCCTGGGCTTTCCGGCCAACAACTTCCTCTGGCAGGAGCCGGGGAGCGATGCCGAAATAAAGAAATTCTGCACCGAGACCTACGACGTAACGTTCGACCTGTTTTCAAAAATATCGGTCAGGGGGGACGACCAGGATCCGCTCTACAAGTTTATAGTGTCCGACCCGAAATTCGGCGGCAGCGTGAAATGGAATTTCCAGAAGTACCTGATCGATAGAAACGGGGTCATTGTGGGGAAGTATGCCTCAGGCGTCGAGCCCCAGTCAGAAGATCTTACCGGAGCAATCGAGCAGGCTTTGAAGTAGCGGACAAAATCCCGGTCGAAGAGTCGGTCCGACAGTCAGGAGGGTCAGTGGGCCCGCGGCCGGTGGGCCCGAGGGGTCGGGAGACCTGGAGGTCGACAATAAGCCGGTTGGTCGACGGACTAGCCCTCTGCCTCGTGTTCTTCAGGTCTCTTCCGTTTGCCGAATGTGTGGGTCGCCGTCCCGTAGAATGCTTCAGCACATTCCGAAAGGGTTTCGGACAACGTAGGATGGGGGTGAACCGATTCGGCCAGATCCTTCGCCGTGGCCCCCATCTCGATCGCAACCACCCCCTCCCCGATAAGTTCTCCCGCTCCTGCCCCCACGATCCCTACCCCCAGAATCCTTTCTGACTCGGGATCGATGATCAGCTTGGTCATCCCGTCGGTCCGGTCAAAACTGAGTGCGCGCCCGGAGGCCGACCAGGGAAATTTCGCAACCTCCACCTTGATCCCTTTCTCTTTCGCCTCCGCTTCGGTCAACCCGCACCACGCCAGCTCGGGATCGGTGAAGACGACGGCCGGAATGATGATGTCCTCGAACGCGCTCATCTCGCCGGTGATGACCTCCACCGCAATGCGCGCTTCCTTCGTCGCCTTGTGAGCGAGCAGCACCCCCCCCGCGACATCCCCGATGGCATAGACACCCGGGTCGTCGGTCTGCTGGCGGTCATTGACCTTGATGTACCCCTTCTCGTCCTGCACCACCTTCGTATTCTCAAGGCCGAGATCCCCGCAGTTGGGGACGCGCCCGACCGAAACGAGAATGCCGTCGTAAAGCTCCTCTTTTTTCTCCCCGTTCACTTCCATGTTCACTTTGATCCGTTTTCCCGCCGTGGCCATTTTGACCACTTTCGTCTTCACCCGGATCTCTTTGAACATTTTCTCGGCCCGCCGGGCAACCGGACGGGCAAGATCTGGATCGGCCCCGCTGAGGATGCCGTCCAGCGCTTCCACCACGACCACACTGCTCCCCAACGCTGCGTACACCGTCCCCAGCTCCATGCCGATGTAGCCACCCCCTATGACGAGAAGATCGCCGGGGACATCCCTGATCTCGAGAGCTTCGGTCGATGTCATGATCCTCGGGTTCCCGAGGTCGAATGCTTGCGGCATCGCCGCCTTGGATCCGACCGCAATGATCGCCTTGTCGAAATTGATGAACCGCTGCCCCTGATCGGTTTCCACACGGAGCGTCGTCGAATCCTCGAAGTACCCCCGACCGTGCATGACCTCGACGTTCCGGCGCTGCGCCAGGCCGACGATGCCGTCGGCGAGTTTGTCGAGAATCGATTCTTTCCACGTCCTCATCTCGTTCAGGTCGATGACCGGTTTCTGAAAATGAATGCCGCGGAATCCTGACTCTTCGGCCTCCGCGATCAGTTTTGCCGCATGCAGCAGGGCCTTCGACGGGATGCAGCCGCGGTTCAGGCAAACGCCCCCCAGGCGTTTCTCCTGTTCGACCATGATCACTTTTCTGCCTCTGTCGGCCGCGTAAAAGGCCGCCGCGTAGCCGCCGGGACCCGCGCCGAGCACCACAATGTCCGCTTTGATCGCTTTGAGGTTCACTTCATTCTCCGTAAGAGTACATCGGTGTCGTGTTGATTCGTTGCAACGTCAGATCCTGACGTCCGCTTCGTCAAAGCCCTCCATCAGCTTGACAAGATCCACCATGAACCGGGCGGCATTCGCGCCGTCGATGATCCGGTGGTCATAGGAAAGGACGACCGGGAGCATAGAACGCTGGACGACCTTTCCCTGCCTCACGACCGGCTTCACGTCCCCGCGGCCCATCCCGAGGATCGCCACTTCGGGGGTATTGACGATGGGGGTGAAATGGGCGCTGCCGATCCCCCCTTGATTCGAGATCGTGAACGTCCCCCCTTGCATTTCCTCGAGCGCGACCTTGCGCTGACGTGTCCGTTCCGCAAGCTCGTTGAGCTCGACGGAAAGTTCCAGAAGACTTTTCTTGTCCACGTCCCGGAGCACCGGGACAATGAGGCCCTGTTCGGTGTCCACCGCAACGCCGATATGATAGTACTCCTTGTACACGAGTTCACCCGCCGCCCCATCGATGCTGGCATTGAAGACCGGGTGCTTTTTGAGCGCGGCGACGACGGCTTTCAGGGCGAACGACGTGAGCGTGAGGTGCCCCCCCTTCTTCTCATATGCCGCCCCGTACGTCTTCCGGAGCGCGAGCAGGTCGGTGACGTCCACTTCGTCAAACTGGGTGATGTGCGGTACCGTCGTCCACGATTCCACCATCTTATGACTGATGGCTTTGCGGAGCTGGCTCATCTTCTTTCTGCGGACCGGTCCCCACGCCCCGAAATCGATGGATTTCCCGGTC
>Ga0315276_10000574_pt1 | contig 31608 bp, 26 predicted proteins | sample YL17G05_0_MG_FD_204542 | JGI IMG/M metagenome (GOLD analysis project Ga0315276, IMG submission 204542) | Sediment microbial communities from Yellowstone Lake, YNP, Wyoming, USA - YL17G05_0 | ecosystem: Environmental > Aquatic > Freshwater > Lake > Sediment | place: USA: Wyoming | collected... | reverse complement strand
CGGTCGCGTTCCTGGCGCGCGGTTTCCTCGGGCCCGTATGGCTCGGCATGACCGCGATCGCCCTGCCGCTCGCGTTCGCCGGGTGGCGCACCCGGGCCTACGCGCTGGCCATCGGCATCGCGCTCGCCGTCGCCCTGCCGCTCGGGGCGTCCTGGCCGCTGGCCCTCGCCGTGCGCGCCCCGGCGCACCTCGAGGGATGGTGGGCGGCGCAGTCGATCGGCGACTACCTCGGACCGCTCGCTTCCGATGGGTCGAGCGATCCGCTGTACGTGCTCAAGAATCTGCCGTGGTTTGCGTGGCCGGCGCTCCCGCTCGTGCTGTGGACGCTGTGGACCCGCGGCCGCGGCTTCAACGGCGGATTGGCGACGCCCGGCGTCCTGCTGCCCGGCATGCTCGCGCTGGTCATCTGCGCGAACCTGCTCGTCATGGCCGAACCGCGCGCGATCAACTGGATGCCGCTGCTGCTGCCGCTGTGCCTCCTCGCGGCGCTGGAGGTGGACACGCTGCAGCGGGGATACTCCGGCGCCCTCGACTGGTTCGGCATCCTGACCTTCGGCCTCCTCGCCGCGCTGGTGTGGGGACTGTGGTATGACGCGTCGGCGCACGGGATATCGCCGTCCATCGCGCACCTCTTCCGCGATTCCGAACCCGGCTATCGGCCGCCGTTCCGGTGGCCCGCCTTCGCCGTCTCGGCGTTCCTGTCGGTGGTCTGGCTGGCGCTCGTCCGTCCGGCGCGGCGGACCAACCGCCGCGCGGTGCTCAACTGGGCGGTCGGCATGACGCTGGTGTGGGGGCTCTACATGTCGATCTGGCTGCCTTACCTCGATTCGCGCCGCAGCTACCGGTCCGTTGCCGAAGCGCTCGCACGGCAGCTTCCCGGGCAAGGGTGCATTGCCAGTCGCAACCTGGGCGACCCGCAACGCGCGCTGCTCCATTACTTTGCCCGTCTCGTCACCGTGCGCGAGGAGAAAGTGCCCAACCACGACTGCGAGTACCTGCTCGTCCAGTACGGCCGGCAGGACGGCCCGCCGATCGTGCGTCTCGGCTGGGAGATCGCCTGGACGGGGAGCCGCCGCGGCGACGACACCGAGCGCTTCGTCCTCTTCCGGAAGTCCGCGGCATGAAATTCATCGACGAAGCCTATATCGAAGTCATCGCCGGCGACGGCGGCAACGGCTCCGCTTCGTTCCGGCGCGAAAAGTTCGTCCCCCGCGGCGGCCCCGACGGCGGCGACGGCGGTCGCGGCGGCAGCATCCTGCTCGTCGCCAACGGCAACATCAACACGTTGATCGACTACCGCTTTGCCCGCATCCACCGGGCGAAGCGCGGCGAGAACGGCCGCGGCGCCGACCAGTACGGCAAGGGCGCCGAAGACATCGTGCTGCGGGTGCCGGTCGGCACCGTGGTCACCGATGCCGACACCGGCGACCGCCTGGCCGACCTCGCCGCGCACGGCCAGCAGGCCGTCGTGGCACGCGGCGGCAAGGGCGGCCTCGGCAACCTGCACTTCAAGTCGAGCATCAACCGCGCGCCCCGCCAGTGCACACCCGGCGAAGAGGGCGTGAAGCGCCGGCTGCACCTCGAGCTGAAGGTGCTCGCCGATGTCGGGCTCCTCGGCATGCCGAACGCCGGCAAGAGCACGTTCATCCGCGCCGTCTCCGCCGCGCGGCCGAAAGTCGCCGACTATCCGTTCACCACGCTCGCGCCGAACCTCGGCGTCGTGCGCACCGACGCGGAGCGCAGCTTCGTCGTCGCCGACATTCCGGGCCTGATCGAAGGCGCCGCGGACGGCGCCGGTCTCGGCATCCAGTTCCTGCGCCACCTGCAGCGCACGCGGCTGCTGTTGCACATCGTCGATCTCGCCCCGCTCGACCCCGAAGCCGACGCCGTGCACAACGCGAAGGCGATCGTCAACGAGCTGCAGCGCTACGACCCGACGCTCCACGCGAAACCGCGCTGGCTCGTGCTGAACAAGCTCGACCTCATCCCCGAGGACGAACGCGCTCGGCAGGTGAAGGCCTTCGTGAAGGCGTACCGGTGGAAGGGTCCGGTGTTCGCGATCACCGCCATCAGCGGCGACGGCTGCCGCGAGCTCGTGTACAAGATCCAGGAATGGCTCGACGCGCATCCTCCCGCGTCGGCCCCTGCCGCGGAGATGGCGGCCCCTGCCGCGGATGTCGCGCAGGCGGCTCCGGAATCGTGAGCAACCGCGCATTCGCGCGCCGGGCCGCCCCAAGGGCGAATGCCGGAGTGCGCAGCACGAAGGCACTGCAATGACCTCGCCCGTCGCGTCCGCCCGCTGCATCATCGTCAAGGTCGGCTCGAGCCTCGTCACCGACGACGGACGCGGCCTCGACCACGCCGCCGTGGCGCGCTGGGCGGCGCAGATCGCCGAACTTCGCCGCGCCGGTCGCGACGTCGTGCTGGTGTCCTCCGGCGCGATCGCGGAAGGGGTGAAGCGCCTGGGCTGGAACGCGCGTCCGTCCACGATGCACGAATTGCAGGCGGCGGCGGCCGTCGGCCAGATGGGCCTCGTGCAGGCGTACGAGAGCGCCTTCGCCAAGTTCGGACTGCAGACCGCTCAGATCCTGCTGACCCACGACGATCTCGCCGATCGCCGCCGCTACCTCAACGCGCGCTCGACCCTGCGCACGCTGCTCTCCCTCGGCGTAGTCCCGATCATCAACGAGAACGACACCGTCACCACCGACGAGATCCGGTTCGGTGACAACGACACGCTGGGCGCGCTGGTGACCAACCTGATCGAGGCCGACGTCCTGGTGCTGCTCACCGACCAGGACGGGCTGTACACGGCGGACCCGCGCAAGGATCCGGCCGCAACGCTGGTCGCGTCCGCGCGGGCCGGCGATGCGCAACTCGAAGCGATGGCCGGCGGCGTGGGCACCGCGCAGGGACGCGGCGGCATGCTGACCAAGGTGCTGGCCGCGAAACGCGCAGCGCGCTCCGGCGCCTCGACGGTCATCGCCTCCGGCCGCGAGGACAACGTGCTGGTGCGCCTTGCCGCCGGCGAGCACATCGGCACTGCGCTGCTGGCGGAACCGGTGTCGCTCGCCGCGCGCAAGCAGTGGCTGGCCGATCACGTCCAGCTCGCCGGAAGGGTGCGGCTCGATGCCGGCGCCGTTCTGGCGCTGACCCGCGACGGGAAGAGCCTGCTGCCGATCGGCGTCGTGGCGGTCGAGGGCGAGTTCGAGCGCGGCGAGGTGGTCGGCTGCCTCGATGGCGACGGCCGCGAAATCGCGCGCGGGCTCGTCAATTACAGCGCGCAGGAAACGACGCGCATCCTGCGCCGGCCGTCGTCCGAGATCGCGGCGATCCTGGGTTACGTCGACGAACCCGAGCTCATGCATCGGGACAACCTGGTCCTGCTCCGGTAATCCCGCGCGCCCGGATCGGGGGCGCGTCAACGACCGGCCGCGCAGACCGCGACAGCGGTTCGACACCCGTACCGGCTTGGCCTAAACTCCCTTTCCGCAGTCGCCCGCAACGACACGCGCAGGCTCACGACGCCCATGCGCGGAACGCCGCAGTCACTTCAGGGAGAGACCTCATGGCACTCGTCGATCGCGTCAAGAACATCCTGCTGTCCCCCAAGACCGAATGGCCCGTCATCACCGGGGAAACGGCGACGGTCCAGTCGCTGTACGTCGGCTACATCCTCATCCTCGCCGCGATCGGACCGATTGCGATGGCGATACGCGGCGGAGTCATGGGTGCCACCGTGGCGCTGATCAGCTACGGCGTCGGCCTGGCGGTCACCTACCTGCTGGCACTGATCGTCGACGTGCTGGCACCGACGTTCGGCGCCGAGAAGAATTTCATGCAGTCGCTGAAGCTGATTGCCTATTCGTACACGGCGGCGTGGGTGGCCGGGATCTTCAATCTGATCCCCGGCATCGGCGGCATCATCGGCCTCATCGGCGCCGTCTATGCGTTCTACACGTTCTATCTCGGTGTCGCGGTGATGAAGAAATGCCCGCCGGACAAGGCGGTCGCCTATACGATCGTCGTGGTCATCTGCGGGCTCCTGCTAGGTTTCGCGCTGGCAGGCGCGCTGATGTCGGTGCTCGGCATCGGCATGATGGGCCTCGGCATGATGCAGTGACGCCGCGCCCCGGCGTCAGTCGCCATTCTCCGTCGCGGGGTCGGCGTACGAAAGCGGCATCGACGAATGAGCCCAGCCGTACGGGCGGTCGCGCCGCGTCTGCGGACACGCGTGGAGATGGCGCTCAAGTTCGGTGAGCGCGCGCCGGTAGACCTCGCGCTTGAAGTCGATCACCGCCTCGAGCGGCACCCAGTAGTCGTGCCACCGCCACGCGTCGAATTCGGGATGGTCGCTCGCGCGAAGCGACACGTCACTGTCCCGGCCGGTCAGCCGGAGCAGGTACCAGATCTGTTTCTGCCCGCGGTAGCTGCCACGCCACTCGCGTCTGACCCAGTGTTGCGGCACCTCGTAACGCAGCCAGTCACGCGTGCGGCCGAGAATCCGGACGTGGTGAGGCAGCAGGCCAACTTCCTCGTGCAGTTCCCGCAGCATCGCCCTTTCGGGTGTCTCGGCGGGATTGATGCCGCCTTGCGGAAATTGCCACGAGTGTTCGCGTACCCTCTTGCCCCAAAAAACCTGATTCCTGGCGTTGACGACGACAATGGCAACGTTCGGGCGATAACCGTCGCGGTCCAACATGGCGGTCACCCTGGAACGATAAGTTGACCCGATTGTTCCACAGAACGGCTCCGGTGGAAAGGCCGAGCCGCGGCCGGTACCGCGGCCCGCAGCGGCGACGGTGCTGATGCACGGAACCGCGGGGGGCATGGACGCGCAGACGGCGCCGGCGCGCCCGGCTTTCAACCCCCGCGGCGCCCCTCGACGCTCACCGGTTCACGCCGGCTTCACGGCGACCACCTCGATTTCCACGCGATCATTATCGTCGGCGAACGAGACGAGACCGTCGTGAATGGTGCAGTGGAGCTGCATCGTCCGGCTCGCGAGCTTCGAGAGCGCCTGGCTCGCCGCCAACGGGACGTTGAACACCTTCAGGTTGCCCGCCTGTTGCAGCCGGCCACGAACCTGTTCCCACCAGAGCACGGCCGCCGAGCCGCCATAGCTGTAGACGATCACCTGCGCCGCGCGGCCGCAAGCCTTGCGCACGCGCCGCTCGTCGGGCCGGCCGACGTCAATCCAGAGATCGATTGCTCCGGTCAGGTCCTTGCGCCACAGATCCGGCTCGTCATCGGTGCTCAACCCCTTCCCGAACGCCAGCGCCTGATCGGCGTGCAGAGCGAAAGCGAGCAGCCGCACCATCATGCGCTCGTCGGTTTCCGACGGGTGCCGGGCGATGACGACCGCATGCCGGTCGTAGTAATTGCGATCCATGTCGGCGATGTGCAGGTCGGCTTTGAAGATGGTCGATTTGAGGGCCATTGGACGCAATCCGGTGACAGCGAGCAGGCAGATGCGGGTCGCAGGAGGCGTGGGATGCCGGGAGTGGACCGCAGGCCGCAGCCCGGGATGAGCGCCAGCGAAACCCGGGGCCGTCGTCGATCGGAGCCCGACCCGGGTTACGCATTACGCACGAGGTCGAGCAACGCGGCCCCGTAGCGCTCCAGTTTTTTCGCGCCGATCCCCGCGACGCCTGCCAGCGCGGCGACGTCGGGTGGCCGCCGGCGCGCGATGTCGGTGAGCGTGCTGTCGTGCAGGATCACGTACGCCGGGACCGACTGCGCGCGCGCCTCGACCTGCCGCCATGCCTTGAGGCGGTCGAAGAGGCCGGCATCCGCCGGCGGCAGATCGTGACTCGCGCCGCCCCGCGGCCTGGCGGCCGGCCGCGGGCGCGCGACGACACGGCGCATCTCGATCCGGTGTTCCCCCCGCAGCACCGGACGGCTCGCCGCCGTCAGCTTGAGCGCGCCGTGCGCCTCGTGATCGACCTGCGCCAGCCCGAGCGCGACCAGCTGCCGGAACACGCCGCGCCACGCGACCTCGTCGAGATCGGCGCCGACGCCGAACACCGACAGCTTGTCGTGGCCCCAGCGCCCGGTACGCTCGGTGTCCTTGCCGCGCAGCACGTCGATCAGATGGACGGCGCCGAAGCGCTGGCCGGTGCGGTAGATCGCCGACAGCGCCTTCTGCGCCGCCGCGGTCGCATCCCACGTCACGGGCGGTTCGAGGCAGGTGTCGCAGTTTCCGCACGGCGAGCCGGTCTCGCCGAAATACGCGAGCAGGCGCACGCGGCGGCAGCCGGCGGTTTCGCACAGGCCGAGCAGCGCATCGAGCTTGGCGGTGGAGATGCGCTTGTAGTCCTCGCTCGCTTCCGACAGATCGATCAGCCGCCGCTGCTGGACCAGGTCGGCCAGCCCGTAGGCCATCCACGCATCCGCCGGCCGGCCGTCGCGGCCGGCGCGTCCCGTTTCCTGGTAGTAGCCCTCGATGCTCTTCGGCAGGTCGAGATGCGCGACGAAGCGCACGTCCGGCTTGTCGATGCCCATCCCGAAGGCGATCGTCGCCACGATCACGATGCCGTCGTCGCGCTGGAAGCGGGCCTGGTGCGCCGCGCGCGTCGCGTTGTCCATGCCGGCGTGGTAGGGCAGCGCGGTCACGCCTTTGCCGACGAGCCACGCCGCCGTCTCGTCGACCTTGCGCCGGGTGAGGCAATAGACGATGCCGGCGTCGCCGGGATGCTCGTCGCGAATGAAGCGCAGCAGCTGCGCCCGCGGGTCGTCCTTGTCGACGATGGTGTAGCGGATGTTCGGCCGGTCGAAGCTCGACACGAACACGCGGGCGCGTTCGAGCGCGAGCCGGCTGATGATCTCGGTGCGCGTCTGCGGATCGGCGGTGGCGGTGAGCGCGATGCGCGGCACGTCCGGAAAGCGCTCGTGCAGCACGGAAAGCTGCAGGTACTCCGGGCGGAAATCGTGGCCCCATTGCGACACACAGTGCGCCTCGTCGATGGCGAACAGCGCGATCTTCGCGCGCTCCAGGAGCTCGAGACAGCGCGGCGTCATCAGCCGCTCGGGTGCGAAATAGAGGAGGTCGAGCTCACCTTTGATCAGTGCCTGCTCCACCGCGCGGGCCGCGCCCGCACCGAGCGTCGAATTGAGGACCGCGGCACGCACGCCGAGCTGAGAGAGGGCAGCGACCTGGTCCTGCATCAGCGCGATCAGCGGCGAGACGACGATCGCCGTGCCCGCGCGCAGCAACGCCGGGACCTGGTAGCACAGCGACTTGCCGCCGCCGGTGGGCATCAGCACCAGCGCATCGCCGCCGGCCGCCACGTGCCCGACGATGTCGGCCTGCGCGTCGCGGAAGGCGGCGTGGCCGAACGTGTCGCGCAGCAGGGCGAGCGCGCGCGGTTGCAGGTGGTGGGCGGCGACTGCGGCGGTCATCGGCGGGACGGGCAGGACGCTATCGACGCGGGCGGCGTGCCGCCGGGCGCTCATTCGCGCTCGCGCCTGCGCTGCGGCGGATGGACTCCGGCGAGCCGCGCGATCATCGTCGCCAGGAACAGCGAGCCGATCAGCTGCTGGACGACGCAGATCGCATGCGCCTGGCGGAGCACCGGCACGATGACGAACGACAGGACGCTGCGTCCGACGGCGGCCACCGCGGCGATGACGACGAAGGCATTGATGAGGCCGATGACGAGCCGCCCCTGCGGCGTTGACTCGACGAACGGGACGATCGCGATCATCGCCAGCAGCACCGCGAACAGGTAGAGGCAACGCTGGAAAAGAATGCGACCGAGCGTCTCACGCGCCCTGCGAATGGCCATTGCCGCTCCCCCGAAGTACGTCCAACGATTGCCCTCGTCCCCTGTCGCTTGCGCTCGATCCCGATTCGACCCGGGCGATGACAGATCGCTTCGTCGCGCTCAACGCGGCGGCCCGCCCTCGGGCGCCGGCGGCACGTCGATCTCGACCGCGGACAGCGTGTCGCCGGTCAGGGAAACCCGGCCCTTGCGGCGATTGTGTCCGGTATCGCTGTATTCGAACGCGTAGATCCAGCGGATCCGGACGCGCCCTTCGTCGTCGCGTACCGGGCGGATCGATTCGAGCCCGACCGTGTCATCGAGAAACAGCAGCCCCCCGGCCTGGCACGCGGCGCGAATGGCCGCATTCGCGGCCTCGCGCGACTTGAGGTTGCTCCAGAGCAGCCATCCGCCAAACAGGGACAGCAGCACGCCGAGGATTTCCTGCATCGCGATCCATTCGAGGTTACACGGTGTGACCGGTGGGCGCGCCACGCGCCGAAGTCACCGCTCGCCTGCTCGCATTCTGCCAGAGCCCGCGCGCGCGGGCGCCCGACGTATGGCCGAGCCTGGGGCAGGGTGTCGATTGCGGGCGACACCGGAGGCTGCCGGCGGCGAGCGCCGGGTTCGCTACCGTTTGCCGTTCCGGTCGGGCGCGACCGGAGGCTCGCGCTCCGTGCCGCCGCCGATGATCGGGCCGTCGATGATGTGGGAAGAGTCGAGAAAGGCGGCCTCCGTTGCGGCCGGCGACGGCTCCGGCATCGGCGGCGACGGAGGCATTGCCGAGGCGCGCGCCCTGCGCCGCAAGACCAGGGCGAGCGCCACCGCCACCACCAGCAGGATCCCGACCACCACCAGGGGACTGCCCAAATCCGCGAGGTGGTTCATGATCGCGGTGCCGAGGGCTCAAACCGGCGGGTCTGTGCGGACAGCTCCCGGCCGCACTCGCGCAGTACCTCCCCGGTCAGGCGCCGCAGCAGCGTGCGATCGCATACCGCGAAACCCACGTAGAGGATTCCGCTGAGGCACGCGAGGCCGACGAGCTCGGCAAGCTGCCGCAGCGCGCCATCGTCGATCACCATCACCCCGTACTCGATGAACAGGTTGACGTTGTTCATCAGCAGGACGAACAGGTTCACCGAGGTCACGCCGAACAACAGGAAGCACGCGCCCAGCAACAGGAACGTGAGCCACGGATGCCGGAACAGAAAGCTGATCGCGGCGCGGGGAATCGCCAGAATGTTCGGGATAGGTCGCTCCGAGAGGGTGCATTGCAACCGGCAGTGAGCCGAAACCGGTGCCTGCGCGCCGCAGTGTACCCCTGCCGCGATCGCACCGACAATCGGTGCCGCCGCCGCGCGAGGCTTCGCGCACGGCGCCCTGCCCGCCGTCTGCCGGGCCGTCAGCGACGCAGAGGCTGCCGCGACGCGTGTGCGCGCAGCATTTCGAAGGCGAGATCCGGCGCCGCGCCGGCGGCGAACGCCCGCGCGGCGTATTTGTCCCACAGTTCCATGGCGCGGCCGGGTTCGCCGGAGCCCAGGTACCCGAGCATCGCGATGCCGAGCAGGTAGCGCGCCCTGACTTCGGTGCCGCCCTGCCCGTTTTCGAGGAGGCTCCCGGCCAGCGGCCCGAATCCTCGCGGGTTGCGATTGGCGACGTGACGAAGCAATTCCGGCCATTGCTGCTGAGTGCCGTAGAGCGCCGTGAGGCAGGGGGCGGGGGTGAGGGCGGCAAGGACGGCGCGGCCCTCCGTGGGCGAAAGATACGGCAGCACCCGGGTGCCCAGGCGCGTGGCGGCGTACGGGCTGTCACCGGGCGGCGGGGCCGCGCATTGGTTCAGGATCTCCTGCCCCTGATTCGCGAGATGCTCCGGCAGGCCGCCCGGGATCGTGAAGATATCCGAACGGTAATCCGGACCAAACAGGATTTCCTTCACCAGCCGGGCCGCCAGCCAGACGGGCTCCGGCCCGAAATGGCGACTGATGCTGAGCGAAGACGGCGTCGCCAGCGGTTCGCGTCCGCCCAGTATCTCGGGAATCGGAAAGACCGACAGCGCGAGAAACGGGAGATCCGACCAGTTGCTGCCGAGGAAACGGTCGCGGTCCGCGTGATTGTCGAGGTACGGAAAAAAGTCCGAGTTCGGCGCCACCGGCCGCGCGTCGAGCCACGGTCTGAACATCGCCTTGTTGCCGACGATGCGGAACGTGATGTCGGGCTGGTGGGCGATGTCCAGCTGCTTCAGCGTGTCGCGAATCCGTCGCGGCAGCAGCGCGTAGGCATTCGGCGGCAGCGCCACCTTGCCGCTCCGGGAACCGACGAGCAGAACATCCCCCTGATCGAGCGCGACGACGAGATAGTCGTCGAACACCTGATCCATCGCCTTCAGCACCGACGCGGCGCGGTCCGCGTGCATCTCGTAGGACTGCAGCCATTGCGCGAACAGGCCGCCTTCGTTCAGATAGCGTGCCGCATGCCGGTAGAACTCGACCGAGAAGAGCCCGGATACCCCGCTGACCCAGGGATTGGACGGCTCGGACACGATCAGGTCATAGGTTTCGCCGTTGGCCGCGAAGTACGACTTCGCGTCCTGAACATGAATCGTGCTGCGCTGATCCTCGTAGACACTGCGGTTGAGCTCCCCGAAATGTCTCGCCAGCTCCACCATCTTCGGCTCGATTTCGATGGTGTCGAGATGGCGGACGCGGGGATCGTTCAGAATCATTTGCCCGGTGATTCCGCTCCCCATCCCGATGCTCGCGACCCGCCGCGGGTCCGGATGCAGCATCAGCGGAACGGCCCCGAGCAGGTTCACGGTGACCTCGTCCGGCGTGTAATTGCTCGGCACGCGGATGTTCGCCGAGCCGTCCGTCTTGCCGTTGGTCCGGATGGCGAGGCGGTCGCCTCCCTTTTCGACCGAGATCGTCGCCGTCTTGCCATGCGCGATATCGACCACCGCCGCTTCGTTCGTGGCCTGCGCGGTGCGGAATACCCCCGACGTCAGCTTCTGCGGATCGAACGTCGCGGCGGCGGCGACGGCCCCGGCCACCGACGCAACGACCGCGGCGGCCGCCCGGAAGAGTCTGGCGCGCCCCCCGAACACCGCCAGCAGCACCGCCCCGAGCGCAACGTCGATGACCGCCCCGGATGCCACAAGGTATTCGAGGCCGATGACGGGCAGGCCGACGTGGACGGCAAACGCGAGCCCGGCGATGGCGCCGACGGTATTGGCGCTGTAGACGACCCCGATCGCCCGCTCGCCCTGGCCCTTGGCGGCGTAGAGCATCCGGGTCACCAGCGGCAACGTCATGCCCGCACAGAATGCCGCCGGGAACATGATCAGCGAGGCGACCCCGTAGCGAAGCAGGTTGAACAGCACATAGCCGCCGCCCGTTTTTGGCATCGCCTGCAGCGCCCAGGCGACAAGGTCGAAGGTGGCATTGTGGAGCGGGACCGTCGCCAGCGCGGCCAGCCCCATCAGGACCTGGATGTTGCCGAGCAGTGCGCCCGGGTTGGGCGAGGTGTCGACGCGCTTCCTGATCCACAGCCCGCCCAGCGCCAGCCCCAGGACGAACGACGACAGCATCAGCTCGAAGGAGTGGGTCGCGCTGCCGAGCACGAGGGACAGCATCCTGATCCAGCCGATTTCGTAGATGAACGACGAAGCTCCGGTCAGGAACGACACCGCGACGAGGAGTCCGGGGGCGGCAACGGCCGCCGCGGCAGCTGAATTTGCCGCGGTCGCTGCGGCGGCGGCCGGCACGGTCCGCCGCGGTTTCTCTGCCGTCGTTGCGGCAGCCACGGGCTTCGCGGCGGCATGAAGCATCCATGCGACCACGCCCGCAATCGCGATGTTCACCGCGCCCGCCGCGGCGATGGTTCCGGGAAGGCCGAGCCACGGGATGAGGAGAAACCCCGACGCCAGAACGCCGGCCGAACCCCCGATGCTGTTGGCGAAATAGAGGGTCGCGATCGGCCGCCCCTCGCCCGCCGGCGCCGCACGCGTGGCGGCTGACGCGAATACCGGGAAGGTGGCGCCGAGGAGGATCGACTGCGGCAGGATCAGCAATGCGGCCAGGCTCCACTTGATCGCGTCGAAGAGCCCGCCGCCCAGATGGCGGTCCAGCGCGATGTCGTAGAAGCCGCCGGTGGCCGCGACGAAGACCGGATGGAAACCGATGGCCAGCGCGCCGATGGCGGCCTCGATGAGCGCATAGGTGGCAAGGGGATTCCTGATCGAAGCGCAGAAGCGCGCGGCCAGCGCGGCACCGAGCGCCATCCCGCCCATGAAGATGGCAAGGACGAGGGTTTGCGCGTAGGCGGCGTGGCCCAGAAACAGCTGGAGATAGTGGGTCCAGATCGATTCGTAGATCAGTCCGGCAAAACCCGAGGCGAGGAAGATCGCAATGCGGCCTCGGCCCAGTGGCGTCGGCACGTTTGCGCCCGCTGCGGGCGAGGGTCCGGCGATCGGCGGCGTGAGCGGACGCGAGGGCGGGCGCCGGCGCCGGGCGCCGCCGGGCATCTCATTGTCCACGCCGCGCTAGTGGATCAGACGCTGCAGCAGCATGCTGGTACCCGCCAATCGATCGGAAAGCAGCGCCACGATCGTGTAGTGCAGCGAGTTGGCGAGCTGCGGGTCGCTCCTTTCCATCTCGCGCAGCTTTTCCGTGGTCAGTACATAGGCATGAGTGAGCTCGTCGGCGATCGCCGAGTCGGTGTGCGCCCGGTTCTGGTACAGGCCCGTCTCGCCGTGCATGGTGCCCATGGTCATCGAGCGCAGGCGGATCGAGCGGCCGTCGGGGAAGGTCAGCTGCACCGTCACCCGACCCGTTTCGATGAAGATGATCTCGGTCGGCGGCTCGCCCTGCTTGACCAGGAACTCGCCCTGCTGGAAGGTGCGCGGCTCCAGGTAGGCCATGAAGGCGGAAAGCGGCGTTCCCTCGGGCAGTGCCGCCGAGATGCGGTCCCAGATCGACGCGCCGGCCGGCAGATTGGTGTTCTCCTCGCTGGCCAGCAGCTTGTCCTCGCAGTACTCGAGGGCATGATCGAGGTCGGCGAAAAACCTCAGGTTGAGGATGTCGGGGTCGATTCCCGCCCGCTTGAACTGACGCTCGATGTCCGCGCTCATGCGGGTGAAGACCAGTTCGCAGTCGTTGCGTTCGCACAGGGCGTGGATCTTGGCGAAGGCGGACATCGCCGAGGAGTCGGTGGCGGGCACGTGGTGAAAATCCAGCAGCAGGTAGCGCAATGGAATGTCGGCGGGATCGTTCAGGCGCTGCTGCATCTGCGTCAGCACCGAGTATGCGGTGCCGAAGAAGATCAGGCCTTCGAGCTTGACGACGCGAATGGCATGGCCCTTGACCTTCAGCACCTGCAGCGCAGCCGGACAACGGTCGACGTTGCTGCTGAATTCGGCACCCGTGAGCTCGTGGCGGATGACGCGCACCCGGCTGTAGCTCAGGACGAAAATCATCATCGCCACCCCGATGCCGACCAGGACGCCGATGAGAATGCCGGCGCCACCGATCACCGCCACGATCAGGGCGACGACGACGTAGTCCTGGATCGGCAGATGGCGCCAGCCGTCGTAGAGCCATTGCAGCAGCAGCCCGGCACCCATGCTCAGCAGAAGGCCGCCCAGAATCGCCTTGGGCATGTAAGCCAGGAGCGAGAGGCCCGCCAGCAGCGCGATCGCGCACATCGCCGCGGCGGCGAAGCCGACCTGCCGGCTGTTGGCCCCCATGCGGTGGGCGAGAACGGAGGCCGACAGTGCGTGGAAGCCGAGCGCACCGCCGAACAGCCCGGAGGCCATGTTCGCGATTCCGGCCGCGCGCAGTTCGCGGTTGATGTCGATCTCGCTGCGCGTCGCCAGTTCCAGCCCGCCGGCGTTGAGCAGCAGGCCGACGATGCTCACCAGAAGGATGGCGCCGAAGGTCGGTATCTGCGTGGCCATGTGGCGCCAGCCTTCCGCCGGCAGCCGCGCCCACGCCGGCAAGTCCAGCCCGCCGCTCCCGGGGAAGGGGCCCAGCAGGAGACCTGCGGCCTGGGCGTCGGCGATCGTGATCCCGGCCGCGGCCATCCCCGCGTGATAAAGGGCGATGCCGCCGAACAGCACCACGGGCACGACCAGGGCGTGGTGGAAATGCCGCAGCACCAGCATGAAGATCACCCCGAACGCGATTCCGGGCAGCCACAGCGCCACGCGCATCGGCGCGGACAGCAGGTCGAACGAAAGGCCGGCGAGATCGGTGCCGGCCAGGACCCGCCCCGCGCCCATGAGGATGAGGAGGCCGGAACCGGCGAGGAACCCGCCGATCACCGGATAGGGAATGAAGCGCATCAGCGCGCCGAGCCGATACGCGCCCAGGGTGTAGTAGATCGCGCCGGCGGCAAACGCCACGACGTTGGCGCAGGCCAGCACCAGCAGGATCACCTGCGCCGGCGGGACGCTCGCCTGCAACGACGACGCCAGGGTGGTCGCCATCACCCCCAATATGACCGCCGGGCCGTCCTGCACCTGGGCGACCGTACCGGGATAGCTGCTCAACACCGCCACCACCGCGCCGAGGATCGCCCCGCCGATCAGCAGCACCTCGAGCGCCGGCTCGATGCCGCCGCCGAGCGAGCCGGGCATGATCAGGGTGACCATCGCCGCCGAGCCGAGAATGGTGCGGATGCCCGCGATCAGCCCGGCGGCAATGCTGGTGGCGAACGGCGCCAGGTTGGCGGTCATCGATGGATGTTGGCGTGGGGTGAGCGCCGCTACTCTCTGCGGGATGCAAGGCCAGCGGAGCGCGGGTCGAACCTGATTCCTGATCGTTCCTCCCTGCCCAGCGATCTCAACGCCGCCTGCGGCAGGGCCACGCGCCGCTAGGTTATTGTCCGGAGACGCAGCATGTCAAGCCTCTGCCTCTGCCTCAGCCTCATCCAACCGGCGCTCCGCGGTTCCGGCCGTCTGCAGGAACCACGCCCTGGAGCGCGGGCCTTATCCCGTCGGTGCCGCCAATTTACCGAATCGGCCGCCGTCGCAGCGTTCCGACGCGGTGTAAAATTGTCATTCCAGCCACCGCAACAGGGAGGCAATCATGCGCAACTTGGGGCGCGCCGCAGCTGCGGCACTTGCGCTGTCGTTGGTCCTCTTCGGCCCGGCCGCGTCGGCCACCGCGACGGGCTCCCCCGATCGAATCGCCGCCACGGCTGCGGGCTCGCCGCGGTCATCGATGGCAGCTGTCGTCGCCGCGCAGGACGAGCCACCCCACAATTTCACGGGGGTCTGGTGGAAATCCCCGGCCGCCGCCGAGGCGGGGTGGGGAATCAATTTCGCGCACCAGGGCAACGTCGTCTTCGCCACGTGGTTCACGTACGGTACCGACAACAAGCCGCAGTGGTTCATCATCCTCGCGGACAAGACGGCGACCAACGTCTACGCGGGACCTGTATCGTCGGTCACCGGACCGCCGTTCAACTCGGTGCCGTTCCCGTCGGGCACGGCGGTCGAGACCGTGGTCGGCACGGCGACGATCACGTTCTCGGAGGACGGCCACAGCGCGAGCTTCAACTACACGGTGAGCGGCATCACGCAGACCAAGCCGATCATCCGCCAGGAGTTCGCAACGCCGCGGCCGACGTGCGTCTGGGGGTTGCAGACCGACCTGACGCTGGCTACCAACTACCAGGATCTGTGGTGGGCGACCGGAGGTTCGGAGGCCGGCTGGGGCATCAACTTCAACCACCAGGGCAAGGTGATCTTTGCCACCTGGTTCACCTATGACACGAACGGCAAGCCGTGGTGGCTGATCGTGCTGGCCGACCAGACCGGGCCCAAGGTCTTCTCCGGACCCGTCTCCGCCGTCACGGGCCCGCCGTTCAGCGCGGTGCCGTTCGACCCCAACACCGTGGTCGAGACCCCCGTGGGCAATGCGACGATCACCATCATCGACGGCAACCACGTCAAGTTCGACTACACGGTCAACGGCGTCACGCAGACCAAGAACCTCACGCGCCAGGTGTTTGTCGAACCCGGCACGGTGTGCTCGTTCCCCGACCAGAGCGCGTCCTACGTCACCCAGCTCACGGACCTCGCCGGGAAGGCCAACCGTGGCGAGCTCTCGGACGGCGATTACCTCACGCAGCTCGCCGCCCTCCTCGCGACGATCGACGGCACGCCGGGCGCCGTGCAGCAGCTCGAGGCGTATCTCGAAGCGAGCATCGTCGGCCACGGCATTCCCTTCACCGTCGCCGCGGCGGACGGAGCGACCAAGGCGCTCAACGCCAGCCTGATCGCCACGATCAAGGCCTCGCCCGCCTATCAGCTGCTGCTGGCGGCGTACGCCTCGGTGACGTTCTCGCCGACGCCGGACCCCTCCGGCAATTTCCTGCAGGTCACGAACCCGACCGCGGTGGTCGCGCTGTCGACGATCGCCGTCCGGACCCAGATCCTCGATGCGGAAGCAGGGGGAGGCATCACACCGGCGCAGGCGGCGACCCTGTTCGGCTTCGTCACCGGCAATCCGTACGACGCGCTGCGCCGCCTCTACATCCTGCAGGGGGTGGCGATTCCCGCGTGGCTGCTGCCGGCCCCGATCGCCTGCGTCGTCAACTGCGTGGATGTCACCCGCACCTACGCGGGCCCGCTGAGCGAGCAGGCCGTGCTCACCTTCAAGGTCGGTCCTTTCTCCTGCACGCAGACGGTCGCCTTCACCGGCAACGTCAATCTGGCTCTGACCGTGCACCCCGACAGGACGGTGAACGGGACGGCCGGCGCAACCGGCATTGCGACGGCGACGCCGCCGGGCAACGCGCCCTGCCTGCCGCCGACGACTGCGTTCAGCCAGAGCGTGGCGATCACCGGGACCGTCGACGGCTTCACGGCCGTGATCAACGTCGGCAACGGGCTCTTCCCGGGAACGCTCGTAGGGCATCTGGACGGCAACACGATCATCGGCCAGATCCAGGTGACCAACTCCCTCGGCGGCGGCACGGTGGTCCTGAACTTCACGCTGACGCCGATATGACTCGGCGGCGATCCGCGCGCCGCCGGCCGGCGGGTCGCGCGTGAAGCTCCCGACATGAACGAAACCTCCGGGCGGGAGACGGGTGTGCTCGCCCGCACGGTGACGCCGCGCGTCATCGTCGAATACCTCGACCAGTACGTGATCGGCCAGGACGACGCCAAGAAGATCGTCGCGGTGGCCGTCTACGCGCACTTCCGCAAGATCGAATCGGCGCGCCGCGACCACCATCCGATCGCCAAGAGCAACATCCTGCTGATCGGCAACTCCGGCACGGGCAAGACGCTGCTGTGCGAGACGCTGTCGCGCGTCCTGCGCGTGCCGTTCGTGACGGCCGAGGCCACGTCGCTGGCCCAGACCCGCTTCGTCAACGACGAGATCGAGGCCATCCTGCAACGGCTCGTCGACAAGGCGGACGGCGATGTCGGCCGGGCGCAGCACGGGATCGTCTTCATCGACGAAATCGACAAGCTCAAGGCGACGGCGAGCGATGCCCCGCGCGGCGGATCGGGCGAGAGCGTCCAGCACGCGCTGCTGAAGATCATGGAAGGCTCGCCCGTCAGGCTCGCCGGCGGCCAGTACATCGACACGACCAACATGCTGTTCATCTGCGGCGGCGCGTTCGTCGGCTTGGGCGAGATCATTTCGCAGACGCACACCTACGGCTTCATCTCGACCAGCGAGGATCCCGACCGGACCAAGGAGCGGATTCTCGAACGCCTGAACACGCGGGTGAAGCCGACCGATCTCTTCATTTTCGGGCTGATTCCCGAATTCACCGGGCGGCTGCCGATCATCGCCCGTTTCCAGGATCTCGACCGGGACAAGCTGGTCAGGATCATGACCGAGCCCAAGAATTCCATCTACAACCAGTTTCGCGAGATCTTCGCCAACGAAGGCGTCGAACTCGCCATCGAGCCGAAAGTCTTTGCGCAGATCGCGGAACTGGCGATCGAATACCGGACCGGCGCGCGCAGCCTGCGCGGCATCTTCGAGGAACTGATTGCGCCGGTCCTCTACATTGTTCCGGACCAGCCTGACATCGACAAGGTTGCCTTCACGTCGCTGTTCAGCGAGCCTGCCATCGTCCGCCGGTCCGCGACCGGATGACCACCGCGTCCGCCGAACCGGCCTACCCGCGCGATCTCGCCGGCTACGGCGCGCATCCGCCGCATCCGCGTTGGCCCGGCGGCGCACGGATCGCGCTGCAGTTCGTCCTGAACTACGAGGAGGGCGCGGAGAACTGCGTGCTGCACGGCGATCCCGCTGCCGAGACCTTCCTGTCCGAGATCATCGGGGCGCAGGCGTTCCCGATGCGGCACCTCGGCATGGAATCGATCTACGAATACGGCGCGCGCGCGGGTGTCTGGCGCGTGCTGCGCCTGTTCCGGGAGCGGCAGATCCCGCTGACGATCTTCGGCGTCGCCATGGCGTTGGAGCGCAATCCCGCCGTTGTCGAGACGATGGTCGCCGACGGCCACGAGATCGCGAGCCACGGCTGGCGCTGGATCTCGTACCAGAACGTCGACGAGGCGACCGAGCGCCTGCACGTCGAACGCGCGGTCGCGACGATTCGCCGCCTGACCGGCGCCGCGCCGCAGGGCTGGTACACCGGGCGCGATTCGATCAACACCCGCCGGCTGGTCGTCGAGCACGGCGGCTTCGTCTACGACGCCGATTCGTACGCGGATGATCTGCCGTATTGGGTGGAGGTAACGACCACCCGCGGCACCCGACCGCATCTCGTCGTGCCGTACACGCTCGACACCAATGACATGCGCTTCGCGACGGCGCAGGGATTCAACTCGGGCGACCAGTTCTACGCGTACCTCAAGGACGCGTTCGACGTCCTCCATGCCGAAGGCGATCCGCGCGGGCAGAACGCGCCGAAGATGCTCTCGATAGGCCTGCACTGCCGGCTGGCCGGGCGGCCCGCGCGCTTCGCGGCGCTCGCCCGTTTCGTCGATTACGTGCAGCGGCACGACGACGTGTGGATCGCGCGCCGGGTCGACATCGCCCGGCACTGGATCGCCACGCATCCGTTCGGACAAGAGGTGGCCCGATGACCCTGGACGAGATCAACACGGTCGACCGCGCGACGTTCGTGGCGACGCTGGGCGGCATCTTCGAGCACTCGCCATGGGTCGCCGACGGCGCCGTCGCGGCGCGGCCGTTCGCTGGCGTTGACGCCCTGCACCAGGCGATGCTCGCCGTCGTCAGTGCTGCGAGCGCCGAGCAGCAGCTCGCGTTGCTGCGTGCGCATCCCGAGCTGGCCGGGAAAGCGGCGGTGCGCGGAGAACTCACCGCCGATTCGACGAGCGAGCAGTCGGGCGCCGGTCTCGGTTCCTGCACTCCCGGCGAGTTTGCGCGGCTGCAGGCAATGAACGCCCGCTACAACGAAAAGTTCGGGTTTCCGTTCATCCTGGCCGTCAAGGGCTACGACCGCGCCGGAATCATCGCGGAATTCGCGCGGCGAGTGGAACAGGACCGGGCGGCCGAATTCGCCGAGTGCCTGCAGCAGATCGCGAAGATCACGCGCTTCCGGCTGGACGCTCTGTTCGGCTGACGGTCGCGCCTCTCAGCCTCTCAGAGGCTGAGAGTTTTTCGAGCGTGCCCGAGCAGCGCGCCAGGAGGCGGCCGATCGAGGCGCAAAGCGCAGCCATAGCTCGGGCTATGGCGAGCATTGGCAACGACGAGCGGGCGTCTTCTGGCGTGATGAGCGGGCATGATCGAAAGACTCCCAGCCTCTCAGACGTCGCCGGTCAGAAAGTCACAGACAGTTCCGGCTACGACGTGCGTCGCGCGGCGCAGATCCTCGAGCAGCAGGTTCTCGTCCGGCCGCTTGGCGTTCGACTCGGCGATCGTGCGCGGGCCCGCGCCGTACATGACGATCGGCACGCCGTGCTCGCCGTACAGGCGCGCGTCGGCGTAGAGCGGCACGCCGGTCGCCGGCAGTTCCTCGCCGAACACGCGCAGCCCATGCCGGCGAATCGCAGCAACCAGCTTTTCGTGGCCGGGCCGCGGCGTGAGCGCGTTGGCAAGCAGCAGGCGCCGGATTTCCACGCGGATGCCGTCGTGGCCCTGCGCCGCGGCCATGATCAGCTCGCGCACGCCGGCCTCGACCGCCGCGGGACCCTCCTCCGGGATCATCCGCCGATCCAGGCGCAGCGTGAGCCGGTCCGGGACCACGTTGGTGTTGATGCCCCCTTCGATGAGGCCGACGATCATCGTCGGATGGTCGATGCCCCGCACCCGGGATTTCTTCGCCTTCAGCGCGTCCGCCTCGGCGTAAATCGCGTTCAGGATGGCCACACCGGCGCGAAACGCGTCGCGACCCGTCTCGGGCATCGCGCCATGCCCCGACTGGCCGTGAACCGTCACCTCGAACTGCAGGCAGCCGTTGTGCGCCGTGACGATCGCATAGCTGAAGCTCGCGGCGATCGCGTAGTCGGGCCGGGTCAGGTTGTGTTCGAGCAGCCATCCGGGTCCGGCCAGCCCGCCGAATTCCTCGTCGTACGTGAAGTGCAGCTCGACGGCGCCGTTGATCGCCGCGCCGCCCTGCGCCAGCGCGCGCAGCGCGGCGAGCGCGTAGGTGTACGTCGCGATATCGCACTTGGAAACCGCCACGCCGCGCCCGTACATCCGGCCGTTCTCGACCACGCCTTCGTAGGGAGGCCGGGTCCAGCCCTCGCCCGGGGGAACGACGTCGCCATGCGCATTGAGCGCGATGGTCGGCCCGCCCGTGCCGAATCGCTGGCGCACGATCAGGTTGGTCACGCTCTTCATCCCGTACGCGCGCAGGAAATCCTCCGGCACCGGGTGCCGTTCGACGGCGAAGCCCATGGCCGCGAGCAATTCGGCCGCTTTCTCGGCCGCGGGGGCGTTGTCGCCGGGCGGCGTATCGGAAGGCACGCGCACGAGCGCGCGCAGGAACTCGATCTGCTCGGCATGCCGGGCGTCGATCCACCGCCCGAGGTCGTCGTATGCGTTCACTGCCTGCCTCCTTTCCACTGCCGATGCGGACGATGAACGCGGCTGCCCGGCACCGGGACCCGCGCCCGGCGCGGCGCCGCGCGCCGCGGGCGCCTACGCCGCCGCCGGCCTGAAGTTCTCGATGAAGCGGAGGAACACGCGCGCCGAGATTCCCGCATCCTCCTGCGTGATCGCTTCCGCCGGGTTGTGGCTGATGCCGCCCTTGCACCGGACGAACAGCATGCCGATGTCGGCCACATCGATGATCGCCATGCCGTCGTGGCCGGCGCCGCTCGGCAGCGTGCGCACGGGGAGCCCTTCCGCCGCGATCGCATCGCCGATCTGGCGCATCAGCCAGTCGGCACAGGCCGCCGTCCTGCCTTCATGCATCGGGCGGATGTCGACGGTGACACCCCGGCGGCGGCAGATCGCGCCGAGCGCCTGCGTGACGTCGGCGACCGCGGCCAGCCGGTCGGCATCGCGCGGCGAGCGGATGTCGATCGTGAATTCCACCCGGCCGGCGATGACGTTGGTCGCGCCCGGAAAGGTTTCCAGCTTGCCGACGGTGCCGACGAGTTCGGCCACGCTGCCGCACCGCCTTTCGATCTCGAGCACGCATTCCGCGGCGGCGGCGAGAGCATCCTGCCGCAGGTTCATGGGGACCGTGCCGGCATGCCCCGCCATGCCGTGAATCCCGATCGCGAGCCGGTTGGCGCCGTTGATCGCCGTGACGACGCCGACCGGCAGGCCTTCCGCCTCGAGCACCGGGCCTTGCTCGATGTGCAATTCGGCGTACGCGAGAATGGCTTCGCGCCGGTACGCGGCGCGCGCAATCCGCGTGGGGTCGAGACCGAATTGCGCCAGGGCGTCGCGCATGCTGACACCCTTGACGTCCGCCTTGTCCAGCACCGCCGGGTCGAAGGTGCCGGCGATCGCCCGGCTGCCGAGCAGCGTCGACGCGAAACGCACGCCTTCCTCGTCGGCGAAGCCCACGATCACGAGCGCGAACGGCAGGCGCTTGCCGCGCTCGTTCAGCGCGTGCACGCACTCGATCGCCGCCACCACGCCGAGCATGCCGTCGTACTTGCCGGCGTCGCGCACGGTGTCGAGATGCGACCCGAGCATGAGGCACGGCAGGTCCGGCCGGTCGCCTTCGTAGCGCCCCACGCAATTGCCGATCTCGTCCAGCTGCGCCTGCATGCCGGCGTCGCGCATCCAGGAGAGAACCCGCTCGTTGACGGCGCGCTGCTCGGGGCTGAGGAATACACGGGTCAAGCCGTCGGGCTGCTCCGAGCAGCGGGCCAGCACCTCGCAATGATCCCAAATGCGCATCGCCGAAGGCATGCTGTCATCGCTCATGCGCGGCCCCCTGGTCGCTCGTCGTTTCGCTGCCGTCTCCACGCGCGTTCGGCTCGCCATTCGCCCGCACCCTGGCGAGCCGCAGCATATTCGTCGTGCCGGGCTGGCCGAAGGGCACGCCGGCGGCGATCACGACGTTGTCCCCCGGCTGCGCGAACCCCTCCTGCAGCGCCGTCTTGCAGGCCAGTTCCGTCATCGTGTTGATGTCGGTGGTTTCGTTGGTCCACACCGAGTGGACGCCCCACACCAGCGCGAGGCGGCGCGCCGTCGAGGCGTTCGGCGTGAGGCTCAGAATCGGCGCTTCCGGCCGCTCGCGCGCGGCGCGCATGCTGCTGAAACCCGAACTGGTGTACGTGATCGTCGCCTTGGCCGAGACCGTGTGGGCCGCGTCGCGCAGCGCGGCGCAGATCGCGTCGGCGCTGGTGGCCTGCGGCGGCAGGTGGTTCGCATCGATGACCTTGCGGTAGTAGGGATCCTTCTCGACCTCGCGAATGATGCGGTCCATCATCGCCACGGCTTCGACCGGGTGCTGCCCCGATGCCGATTCGGCCGAGAGCATCACCGCGTCGGCGCCATCGTAGATCGCGGTGGCGACGTCGGAGGCCTCGGCGCGCGTGGGCACCGGTGACGTCACCATCGATTCCAGCATCTGGGTCGCGACGATCACCGGCTTGCCGGCGTTGCGGCATGCGCGCAGGATCCGCCGCTGCACCGTCGGCACCTGCTCCGGCGGCATCTCGACGCCGAGATCGCCCCGCGCGACCATGATGCCGTCGGCCCGCGCAACGATGGCCTCGAGCTGGTGGATCGCCGTCGGCTTCTCGAGCTTGGCGATGACGGCGGCGGCGCCGCCGACCAGCGCGCGCACTTCGTCGATGTCCTCGGGGCGCTGCACGAACGACAGCGCGAGCCAGTCGATGCCGAGCGGGAGCCCGAACTCGAGGTCGGCGCGGTCCTTGTCCGTGATCGCGGACAGCGGCAGGAGGACACCCGGAACGTTGACCCCCTTGCGATCGGACAGCTGCCCGCCGGCGATGACGCGCGTGCGGGCGAAGTCGGGCCCGCAGTCCTCGACGTGCAGGCGGATCTTGCCGTCGTCGAGCAGCAGGTCGGTATCCGGCTTCAACGCCGCGAAGATCTCGGGATGCGGCAGCGGCGCGCGCGACGCGTCGCCCGGCGCCGGGTCGAGGTCGAGCCGGAAGGTCACGCCGGGCGCGAGCTCGACCGATCCGCCGACAAACGCGCCGACACGCAGCTTCGGACCCTGCAGATCGAGCAGGATCGCGATGGGACGGCCCGTTTCGCGCTCGATGCGCCGGATGATGTCGACCCGGTCGCGGTGCTGCTCATGGCTGCCGTGGCTGAAATTCAGGCGGAAGACGTCCGCTCCGGCGTCGAAGAGCGCGCGGATCGTGGCGGCATCGGAGCTGGCCGGGCCCAGCGTGGCGACAATCTTGGCGTTGCGTTGACGGCGCATGGTGCTCAACGACCGCTGCCGGTCGTCCTCCTTGCCTGTTCCGTTATCAGGATCGCCCTGAAGTCGTTGACGTTGGTCAGCGTGGGACCGGTCACGACCGAGTCGCCCAGCGCTTCGAAAAAACCGTGGCCGTCGTTGTGGTCGAGCCGGTCGCGCGGCTTGATGCCCTGCGCCCACGCGCGAGCAAGCGAGTCCGGGGCAAGATACGCGCCGGCGATTTCCTCCACCCCGTCCACGCCGTCGGTATCGCCGGCCATAGCGTGGATGCCGGGATGCCCGTCGAGGGCGACCGCGAGCGAGAGCAGGAACTCGACATTGCGGCCGCCGCGCCCGTCGCCGCGCACGGTGACCGTGGTCTCGCCGCCGGAAAGCAGCACGCATGGTGCCACGAACGGACGATCGTGTCGCGCCACCTCGAGCGCGATGCCGGCCATCACCTTGCCGACGTCGCGCGCCTCGCCCTCGATAGCGTCACCGAGAATCGCCGCCGGAATGCCGGCCTCGCGCGCGACGCGGGCGGCCGCCTCCAGCGCCATGCCCGGTGCCGCGATCATCCGCGTGTCGATCCCCGCGAGCCGCGGGTCACCGGGCTTCAGCGTCTCGCCGCGCCCGCTTTCCAGGACGTCCCGGACCACGTCCGGAACTTCGATCGCATAGCGCCGGATGATGGCGAGCGCATCGGCGCAGGTGGTCGGATCGGGCACGGTCGGCCCCGAGGCGATGTCCATCGGATTGTCGCCGGGCACGTCGGAAATCAGCAGCGTCACCACCTTGGCGGGATGGCACGCCGCGGCGAGGCGCCCGCCTTTGATCGCCGACAGGTGCCGGCGCACGCAGTTCATTTCGCTGATCGTCGCGCCGGACTTCAGCAAGGCCCTGTTCACCGCCTGCTTGTCGGCGAGCGTCAGCCCTTCGATCGGCAGCGCCAGCAGCGACGACCCGCCACCGGAGATGAGACACAGCACCACATCGTCGGCGCGCAGCCCCTGGACCATGGCGTGGATCCGGCGCGCCGCGGCGAGACCGGCGGCGTCCGGCACCGGGTGCGCCGCCTCGACGATCTCGATGCGCCGGCAGGGCACGCCGTAGCCATAGCGGGTGACGACCAGGCCCGACAATTCGCCCGGCGAGTGGTCCTCGACCGCCCGCGCCATCGCCGCCGACGCCTTGCCGGCGCCGATGACGAGCAGGCGGCCGGCGGGCGGCGCCGGCAGGTGCGGCGGCAGGCAATGCGCCGGCTGGGCGGCATTGATCGCCGCATCGAACATCTGCCGCAGCAACGCGCGCGGCACCGGAGACATGGTCACGACGGACCTTCGCCGCTCAGTGCTTCTGCCCGATCTCGAAATTGGCCATGCCCTCCAGCGCGCGGACCATGCCGGAGTGGTCCCATGCCTTGCCGCCGTGCGCAACGCAGGCATTGAACAGTTCCTGGCACGTCGCGGTATTCGGCAGGCTGACACCGATTTTGCGCGCCGAAGCGAGTGCCAGATTCAGGTCCTTCTGGTGCAGCTCGATGCGAAAACCCGGCGCGAAGTTGCGCTTGACCATGCGCTCGCCGTGGACCTCGAGAATGCGCGACGACGCAAAGCCGCCCATCAGCGCTTTCTGCACGCGGGCCGGGTCCGCGCCGGCCTTCGCCGCGAACAGCAGGGCCTCGCCCACGGCTTCGATGGTGAGCGCGACGATGATCTGGTTGGCGACCTTGCACGTCTGCCCGTCGCCGTTGCCGCCGACCAGCGTGATGTTCTTGCCCATCAGCTCGAACAGCGGCCTGACCCTGGCGAACGTCGCTTCGCTGCCGCCGGCCATGATCGTCAGCGACGCGGCCCTGGCACCGACCTCGCCGCCGGAGACCGGAGCATCCAGGTACTCGCAGCCGAGGGCATTGACGCGCTCCGCGAATTGCTTCGTCTCGATCGGCGAGATCGAACTCATGTCGACGACGATCTTGCCCGCCGACAGCCCTGCCGCCACGCCGCCGGCGCCGAACAGCACCTGTTCGACATCGGGCGTGTCCGGCACCATCACGAAGACGACGTCGGCGTTCTGCGCCACTTCGCTGCCGTTCGCAAAGACCCTCGCGCCGCCGGCGACGAGGCCTTGCGGCACCTTGCCCCGGGTCGCCACGGCAAGCGCGTGCCCGCCCGCCAGCAGGTGGCCCGCCATCGGCGCGCCCATGATGCCGAGACCGATGAATCCGATTTTGCTCATTGCCATTCTCCCTTGTGATCCGCAGGTCGCCGGCCTGAATTTCAGGCGCGAAGCCAGGGCTCGATCCAGCCGAGACCTTCGGCCGTCGTGGTCTTCGGCTTGTACTCGCAGCCGATCCAGCCGTCGTAACCCAGCCGGTCGATGAAACCGAACAGGAACGGGTAGTTGATTTCGCCGGTGCCGGGCTCGTGGCGGCCGGGGGTGTCGGCGAGCTGGATGTGGGCAATCCGCGCGAGATGTTTCTGCAGCGTCGGCGCGAGGTCGCCTTCCATGATCTGCATGTGATAGATGTCGTACTGCACCCACAGGTTGGGCGAGCCCACGGCCGCGATCGTGTCGACCGCCTGCTGGGTGCGATTGAGGAAGAACCCCGGGATGTCGCGGGTGTTGATCGGCTCGATCAGCAGGCGGATGCCCGCCGCCTCGAGCCTGGCCGCGGCGAATTTCAGGTTCGCGACGAAAGTCTCGCGCAGCACCTGCGCGGCGACCCCTTGCGGCGCGATCCCCGCGAGGCAGTTGACCTGCCGGCAGGAAAGCGCGGTGGCGTAGTCGATCGCCTTTCCCACGCCGTCCTGGAATTCGCCGACGCGATCGGGCAGGCAGGCGATCCCGCGCTCGCCCTTCGCCCAGTCGCCGGCCGGCAGGTTGTGCAGCACCTGCGTCAGGCCGTTCTTCTGCAGGCGCTCCGCAAGCTGCTCCTGTGAATGGGCGTACGGGAAAAGGCATTCGACCCCGCGAAAGCCGGCCTTCGCCGCCGCGTCGAAACGGTCGAGGAAATCGACCTCGTTGTAGAGCATCGTCAGATTGGCGGCGAATTTCGGCATGGCGTGTTCCCGGCGTCGTTGTCAGTCGAGCAGCGCGACCGCTGTCGGCGCGTCGGCCTTGCCGGCGGCAAGTTCCTCGAACTCGCTGATGTTGTCGATCTCGGTCCCCATGGCGATGTTGGTCACGCGTTCCAGGATGATCTCGATCACCACCGGCACCTTGAACTGGGCCATCCATTGCTCGGCCTGCACGATGGCCGGGGCGATTTCCTCCTGCCGCTGCACGCGGATCGCCTTGCAGCCCAGCCCCTCGACCACCTTGACGTGGTCGACGCCGTAGCCGTTCACCTCCGGCGAATTGATGTTGTCGAACCCGAGCTGGACGCAGTAGTCCATCTCGAAGCCACGCTGGCTCTGGCGGATCAACCCGAGATACGAGTTGTTCACGACGATGTGGAGGTACGGCAGCTTGAACTGCGCGCCCACCGCCAGCTCCTCGATCATGAACTGGAAATCGTAGTCGCCCGACAGCGCGATCACCTTCCGCTCCGGGTCGGCCACGCAGACCCCGAGCGCCGCGGGGATCGTCCAGCCGAGCGGGCCCGCCTGCCCGCAGTTGATCCAGTGCCGCGGCTTGTACACGTGCAGGAACTGCGCCGCCGCGATCTGCGACAGGCCGATCGTCGTGACGTAGCACGGGTCCTTGCCGAAGGCGTTGTTCATGCACTGGTACACGCGCTGCGGCTTCATCGGGATGTCGTCGAAATTGGTCTTGCGCAGCAGCGTGCGCTTGCGCTCCTGGCATTGCCCCACCCACGCGCCGCGATCCTTGAGCTTGCCCGCGGCCTTCCACTCGCGCGCCGCCTGCACGAACAGCTGCAGCGCGGCACCGGCATCCGACACGATGCCGTAGTCGGGACAGAACACGCGGCCGATCTGCGTGGGCTCGATGTCGACGTGGACGAACTTGCGGCCTTTGGTGTAGACGTCAATGGATCCCGTGTGGCGATTGGCCCAGCGGTTGCCGATGCCGAGCGCGAAATCCGACGCCAGCATCGTGGCGTTGCCGTAGCGGTGGCTGGTCTGCAGGCCGACCATGCCGACCATCAGCGGGTGGTTGTCCGGAATCGTCCCCCAGCCCATCAGCGTCGGGATGACAGGCACGCCGGTGATCTCCGCAAATTCGACCAGCAGCACCGACGCGTCGGCGTTGATGATGCCGCCGCCGGCGATGATCAGCGGGCGTTCGGCCTCGTTCAGCATCGCCAGCGCCTTCTCGATCTGCGCGACGCTGGCCTTCGGCTTGTAGGCGGGCAACGGCTCGTAGGTGTCGGGATCGAATTCGATTTCCCCCATCTGCACGTCGAACGGCAGGTCGATCAGCACCGGTCCGGGACGGCCGGAGCGCATCAGGTGGAACGCCTGCTGGAACACGCGCGGCACGAGCGCCGGCTCGCGCACCGTCACCGACCATTTGGTGACCGGCTTCGAAATCGATTCGATGTCGACCGCCTGGAAGTCTTCCTTGTAGAGGCGCGCGCGCGGCGCCTGCCCCGTGATGCAGAGAATCGGGATCGAGTCGGCCTGCGCCGAGTAGAGGCCGGTGATCATGTCGGTGCCCGCCGGACCGGAGGTGCCGATGCACACGCCGATGTTGCCCGCCTTGGCGCGCGTGTAGCCCTCGGCCATGTGCGAGGCGCCTTCGACGTGGCGCGCCAGCACGTGGACGATGCTGCCGCGCTTGCGCATGGCCGCGTACAGCGGATTGATGGCCGCGCCGGGAATCCCGAACGCGTGCTCGATGCCCTCGCGCTCCATCACCCGCACCGCCGCTTCCGCCGCCGTCATCTTTGCCATCGCAACCTCGCTCATCGAATGGAACAGACGGCCATGGTATTCCGTATTTCGGGGGCCGATAATGCCTATCCTGATCGATCAACTCGATACTATCGGTACCGAATGGACCATTTCAAGGAAATTTCGTCGTTCGTCCACGCGGTCGAACGCGGCAGTTTCGCCGCGGCCGCGGTCGAGGAGGGCGTCACGCCCGTCGTGCTCGGCCGCCGCGTCGACGCGCTCGAACGGCGGCTCGGCGCGAAGCTGCTGCACCGCTCCACGCGCAGTCTGTCGCTGACCGAGGACGGCGCGGTATTCCTCGAGCATTGCCGGCGCATCCTGCAGGAACTCGACCAGGCCGAGCGGGCGATCAGCGCCGGCAGGCACGCGGCGATCGGCCACCTGGTGGTGTCGGCGCCGGCCGGATTCGGACGCGCGCACGTCGCCGTCCACGGACCCGGATTTCTCCGGCGGCACCCGCAGGTTCGGGCGTCGTTCAACCTCACCGACCGCGTCGCCGATCTCGCGCGCGAGGGTTACGACCTCGGCGTGCGCATCGGCGGCGAGATGGACCCGAACCACGTCGCCGTCAAGCTCGCCGCCAACCGCCGCGTCGTCTGCGCGACACCCGCCTATTTCCGGCGCCGCGGCACGCCGAAGACGCTTGCCGATCTCGCGCAGCACAACTGCCTGTCCTTCAACCTGCAGGGCGGCCAGCAGAGCGGCTGGATCTTCCGCGTGAACGGCAAGCCGGTGAGCCTGCGCGTGGCCGGCAACCTCGACTGCAACGACGGCGAGCTGCTGCATCGGTGGGCCCTCGAAGGGCTCGGCATCGCGTGGCGATCGACGTGGGAGATCGCTGGCGAGCTCGAGCGCAGGGAACTCGTCACCGCGCTCGACGAGTATGCGTTTGCGTCCTACGACATCTTCGCGGTCTACCCGCAACAGCGGCACGTCCCCGCCAGAGTCCGCCTGTTCGTCGACTACCTGCGCACCACCTACGCGCGGCCGGGCTACTGGTCCTCTCCCCGGGCAAGCTAGGAGCCGCGGTACGTCGCGCAGCTCCACGGCGTCGCCAGCATGGGCACGTGGTAATGCTGCGTCGTATCGAACACGGAGAAACGCACCGGCACCTTCTCGATGAACGGCGGCTCCGCCGTCGGCATGCCCTGCCTGGCGAAATACTCGTCGACGTGGAACAGCAGTTCGTAGTGGCCCACCTTCGTGTCCTCGGGCTTCAGCACCATTTCATCGGTGCGGCCATCGTTGTTCGTGCGCACCGACTTGACCAGCCGCCAGGTGCCGCCGTCCTGCACCGAGAAGTCGATGCGCATGCCGGCGCCCGGCTTCCCTGTCACCGTGTTCAAAACGTGCGTCGTGATTCCAGCCATGATTCTCTCTCCTGTCGATCGGTAGGCGTGGCAGCAGCGCCACATCCGGGGTCGCGCCGGGCGCGTCAGCTCCCGCGGTAGTACGCATAGCTCCAGGGTCCGAACAGCACCGCGATGTGGTAGCGGTCGTTCGCATTCGCAACGTTGAAACGCAGCGGCACTTTCGACAGGAACGGCGGCGTGGGCAGCTTGGTGCCGAGCGCCGCGTAGTAGTCGTCCACCCGCATCACCAGCTCGTAGCGGCCCGCCTTGAACGTCGCGCCTTCGTACCACGCGCCGTCGGAACGGCCGTTCTTCACCGTATCGAAGGTCTTCAGCAATCGATACTGGTCGCCCTCCAGCATCGAGACGTCCACGCGCAGCGTCCCGACGGTCGCGCCGTGGAACGTGTCGATGGCGTGAAACGTCAGGCGGCCGGGCGGCGGCGTGGCCGGCGCCGGGCTGGCTCCACCCTGCGCGAGCATCTGGGTCGCGGGGGTTTGGCCGTCGGCGGGTCCCGGCAGAACCGCCCCGAGGGAAAGCGCCGCGCCGGCGGCGAGAAAACTTCTGCGATCGGATTCCTGGGATTTCACGGGGAGCCTCCTTCGGTTGGAGTGAAGCGGTGGGTGAAGCGGCGTGGCTCGCTGCGACCGGCAGCAGCGCCGGTCCATCGACGTGCCGCGCCAGGGAGCAACTGCCGCCGCGGGGTCATTGCGCGGTGTAATGCCGGGCGATCGCGCCGGCGGTGGTGAGCCAGACCGCGTCACGGCGCGCCGCGACATGCGCGAGCGCACGCCGCAGCTGGCGCAGGCGGAACGGCTGGCCGACGATGCAGGAATGCAGCGCGATGCCCATCACCAGCGGCTGCGCGGCGGACTGTTCGAGCATTTCGTCCAGCTGGTCGACGATCATGTCGGCGAATTCGCCGGCGCCGACCCGCCGCCCGATGATCGCGCACGAGTCGTTGAGCTCCTGCGGGTACGGCACCGCAAGGATGCGCCCGGTGCGGGTGGCAAGCCACAGCGGCTGGTCGTCCGCGCACCAGTCAAGCACGTACGTATAGCCGGCCTCGTGCAGCAGGTCGGGCGTGACGGGCGTCTCGGCGATCCACGGGCCGAGCCAGCCGTGCGGCCGCCGGTTCTCGTGGCGCTCGATGCTCGCGGTCACGCCGGCGATGAGCTGGCGCTCGGACGCTTCGTCGAGGCCCCACTGCGCCTCGGAATTGGTGCGTCCGTGCGCCGCGATCTCGTCGCCCCGCGCGCGAAAGGCCGCGATCAGCTGCGGGCAGTGGTCGTAGGCCTCGCTGTTGACCAGCACGGAGACCCGCAGCCGCAACTGCTCGAACAACTCGAGGAGGCGCCATGCGCCGACGCGGTTGCCGTAATCACGCCATGAGTAGTTGAGCACGTCGGGCTGCTGCATGCCCGGCACCAGCTCCTCGGTCAGCCCCTCGCCGAACGCGTAGTGCTCGAGGTTGAGGGCAACATAGACGGCGAGGCGCTTGCCCTCCGGCCACGCGAAGTCGGGGCGGCCGACGATCGGCGAATAGTCGTAACGGTGATGCGTGCGCAGCATGCGTCGGGTCTCCGCGGGCGGGCGGCTCAACGCCCGGATGTCGCCGCCGCGAAACAGCGCGCGATGGCGGGGTCGACATCGACCAGCTCGCGGCCGGTGGGCGGCGCATAGCTGCCGGTGCGCGGCTTGGGCGCGGCGAGACGGACGAGGAGCTCGGCCTGCCGCACGCCGCAGGCGATGCAGTCGATCAGCGGGACGGGAACGTCCGCTTGCAGGCGGCGCGGGACGCCGGCCATGACGGCGCCGGTCAGCACCACCGTCTCGGCCAGG
>Ga0315276_10000573_pt1 | contig 31688 bp, 24 predicted proteins | sample YL17G05_0_MG_FD_204542 | JGI IMG/M metagenome (GOLD analysis project Ga0315276, IMG submission 204542) | Sediment microbial communities from Yellowstone Lake, YNP, Wyoming, USA - YL17G05_0 | ecosystem: Environmental > Aquatic > Freshwater > Lake > Sediment | place: USA: Wyoming | collected... | reverse complement strand
TCCTGGGAGGCTGGTCATCCAACAGCAAGTACTCACTGCTGGGAGGTTTGCGCGCCGCGGCCCAGGTCATCAGCTACGAGTTGAACGTCGGGCTGGCCATCGTCGGCGTGCTGCTGTTGGCAGGGTCTCTGAGCTTCGTGGAGATCACGGAAGCCCAGGCAGGCGGCTTCTGGCATTGGTTCATCTGGGGAGCACGCCCCGATGGATTCTTTCCTATCCATACCCAAATCTTCGCCTTTGTCGTCTTCGTCATTTCTGGCTTGGCCGAGACCAATCGTATCCCGTTCGATCTGCCGGAGGCAGAAAGCGAACTCGTGGCTGGATTCATGACGGAATATAGCGGCATGAAGTTCGCCTTCTTCGTCAGCGCGGAATATGCCAACATGACCCTCGTGTCCTGCGTCGCCGCCTCGCTGTTCTTGGGCGGCTGGAACGCCCCCTATCCTGGCACGATCTTGGAGTATGTCGGCCTCGAACAGCTGGCCTGGGTGGAACACATCGCCTGGTTTGCGGCTAAAGTCTATTTTTTCCTCTTCGTGTTCGTCTGGATACGCGCCACGTTGCCCCGACTGCGCTACGATCAATTGATGCGGTTCGGCTGGAAGGTCATGTTGCCGATCGCGCTGGCCAACATCGTCATCACGGCCATCACCGTGTATTTCTTTCCGAGGGGTTAAGGAGGCATTGATTCATTGAAGCATTTATCCATTGCCGATTAGGGGAAAGCGTCTGGCTCAATGAATCACTGAAGCAATGATCCGATGAACAAATTCCATTTCAAGAGCTGGATCAAGACCGTCACCTTCTACGACATCATCGTCGGGATGAAAGCGACGATGTCGCATCTGTTGCACTGCCGGCCGATCACCCTGCAGTACCCGCACGAGAAGCGGACGCTGCCGGACAACTATCGCGGGATGCTGGCCTTGTTGCGGTACGACGACGGGACGGAAAAATGTGTCGGCTGCGATCTATGCGAAGCCGCCTGCCCGTCGCGAGTGATTCGCGTGGTCAGCGCGGAAGTACCGGGCGAGCCGACGAAGCGCTACTCGAAGGAATACTACATGGACATGACCCGCTGCTTGTTTTGCGGGATGTGCGTCGATGCCTGTCCGGTGGATGCTCTCGGCATGACGCGCGAATTCGAATGGGCGGTGTACGACAAGCGGCAACTGCACCTCAACAAGGAACAGTTGCTCGCCATCGGCGACCGGTCGTTCCCGGTTCGCGAGAAGCAGCTGGAGCTCCAACACCCGAATGTAGCGTTTTTCAACGTCGCGTTCAAACACCTGCCGCAAAAACCTGGCTGAGTCCCCTGCGCTTGGCCCTCCTCTCTGTTCGAGGTCGCCGGACAGGATGGCCGTGCATGGCGGGCGGGACGGACGAGAGTTCAAGATCCGAAGTTCGAGGTTTTAGGAACTTCGAACCCTGAACTTCTGGTCGCGCGCGTGAGAGACACAGAGGAAGACGTGTGATGGAACAGGTGTTCTTTTTCTATTTTGCATTCGTGATCGCCGCCGCATCGGTGCTCGTCGTCGCGGTGCGCAATCCCATCTACAGTGCGCTGGCGCTGCTGGTCATGTTTTTTCACGTGGCGGGGCTCTACGTCACGCTCCACGCGGAATTCCTCGCAGCCGTTCAAATCATCGTCTATGCCGGCGCCATCTTGGTCCTGTACCTCTTCGTCGTGATGTTGCTGAACCTGCGACAGGATGACCGTTACCATCGGCAATGGCCCATGGCTGCCGCGGTGGGGTTGACGCTGGTCATTGAGGCCATCCTCCTCACGGCGATGAAGGGCTGGACGACCCCTGTCGTGGCAACCGGCACAGAAACCACCGTCGGGGGAACCGGCAATACCGAGGCGATCGGTGACGTACTCTATTCCACCTATTTGTTTCCCTTCGAGGTGGCGTCCTTGATTCTGCTCGTGGCGATGATCGGCGCGATCATCCTGGCCAAGAAAGACCCATTGGAAGTGAACAGTGAAGGGTGATCAGTGATGCGAGAACGACGCGACGCATTGGATAACATGCCCATCACTCATCACTCATCACTCATCACGAGGGTGGCATGACGATCCCGTTGTCCTACTATCTCGTGCTGAGCGGCATCGTGTTCCTGACCGGTGTCGTCGGTGTGTTGCTTCGCCGGAACATCATCATCATTTTGCTGTCGGTCGAATTGATGTTGAATGCAACGAATATCAACTTCGTCGCTTTTTCGCAGTACTTCCACGATGTCGCAGGGCAGGTCTTCGTCTTCTTTGCTCTCACGGTCGCCGCGGCAGAGGTCGCGGTCGGATTGGCCATCATCATTGCCTTGTATCGAGCCAAGTCCACGATCAACATCGACGAATTTCAGTTGCTGAAATGGTAGAACGGATCGCAGAGCTGATGGCACGATAAGAGAAGAGCATATGGCGTATAGCATATAGTCAGATCCGGTCTTGCCATGAGCTCTTCTCTTATCGTGCCATACGCCATATGCTCTTTTTTTATCTGACCATAGACCAGACGCCAGAAGCTATTAGCTCATTATGATGACGTACGCACTGATTCCACTGCTTCCCTTCGCCGCCTTTTTGATTCTCGGGCTCTTCGGGCATTGGATCAAGGACAAAGCCCATCTCGTCGCCGTCCCAGCGGTAGTCGTGTCGTGGCTGCTCTCGCTCTTGGTCTTCTTCGACGTAGCCGGTGGTCACCAGACGAGCTTTCCCCTCTACACCTGGCTGACCTCGGGCATGCTCGATATTCATATCGGCTTTTCTATCGACCGGCTGACCGCCGTCATGCTGCTCCTGGTCACGACTGTGAGTTCGCTCGTCCACGTCTATACCATCGGGTATATGCACAAAGATCCTGGCTACGCCCGTTTCTTCAGCTACATCGCCCTCTTCACCTTCTCGATGCTGATGTTGGTCATGGCGGACAACCTGCTTCAACTCTTCATCTTCTGGGAAGCAGTCGGTCTCTGTTCCTATCTGCTCATCGGCCACTGGTACGATCGTCCGGCAGCCTGTGCCGCCGCCACGAAAGCCTTTATCGTCAACCGCGTCGGCGATTTCGGCTTCATGCTCGGCCTGCTCTTGGTCTGGTCCAGCTTTGGATCACTCGACTATCACGAAATCTTTGCCCGCGCACACGAGTCCGCAGGCGACGTCATGAATGTCCTCGGGCCGTTTGGAGGAACCTGGGACGTCTCCGTGTTGACGCTTATCTGCCTCTTGCTCTTCACCGGCGCAATCGGCAAATCGGCCCAAGTGCCGCTCCATGTCTGGCTGCCGGATGCGATGGAAGGCCCCACCCCCATCTCGGCGCTCATTCATGCTGCGACGATGGTGACGGCTGGCGTATTCATGGTCGCGCGCTTGGCTCCGCTGTATAACCTGTCTCCGACCGCCATGACGGTCGTGGCACTCACCGGCGGAGTGACGATGATCGTTGGGGCGACCATCGCCTTGACCCAGACCGACATCAAACGCGTCGTGGCCTACTCGACAGTCAGTCAACTCGGTTACATGGTGATGGCCTGTGGACTTGGCGCCTATGCCGCCGGCATGTACCATCTCCTGACCCACGGCGCATTCAAAGCCCTCCTGTTTCTCGGTTGCGGGTCCGTCATCATCGCCCTGCATCACGAGCAGGACATGCGGCGCATGGGCGGGTTGAAAAACAAATTGCCGGTCACCTATTGGACGTTCGTGGTGGGCTCACTCGCGCTCGCAGGATTTCCCCTGACGTCAGGATTTTTTAGCAAGGACGCCCTGCTCGTCTCAGCCTGGTCGGCTGGCCCCCTCGGTCAGTTCCTCACCGTGCTCGGTCTCGTGACGGCGTTGATGACGGCGTTCTACAGCTTCCGGCTGGTCTTCGTCACGTTTTGGGGCCCTTCGCATGTCGATCCTCATCATGCAGGCCACGTACACGAACCGTCGAAAACCATGACCGTGCCGCTGATGATCCTGGCAGTGCTGAGCATCGTCACAGGCTATCTGGGCATTCCGGAGTTTCTTGGACCGATGTTCGAGACTGGCGCAGGCGGTGCGGCGCACGAGGGAGGAGCCGCCATCGGCATCATGGTGCTGGCCACGGGCATGGGATTACTCGGGATCGCCGGCGCCTATTATGTCTATGTGCTCAACCCGGCCCTCCCGGATCAATTCGCTCGGCGGTGGCAGTCGTTGTATCAGGCCTCGCTGAATAAATGGTATGTCGACGAGGCCTACGATCGAACGATCGTTCGCCCTACCTTTTCTGCCGCAACCGAACTGTGGAAGCGTGTGGATGTGAACGTGATCGACGGCGCGGTGAATGGCGTGGCCCGCGCGATCGCCTGGGGAGGGTGGCTCTTGAGGCTCATGCAAAGCGGACAGACGCAACATTATGCGCTCGGTATGGCGATTGGGGTTGTCGTGATCCTGACCGTCTTTTTGATGTTCTGAGGTCCTATGCACAGCGGCGAATTTCCCTGGCTCTCACTCCTTCTCGCTCTCCCCCTTGCGGGAGCCATCGCGATGTATTTCGTGACGGAATCGACCGCTCGATGGATTGCGCTGGCCGCGACCATGGCCGACCTGTTCGTTGCCCTCCCGCTCTGGTGGCTCTTTGATCCACAGGCCAGTCAGATGCAGTTCACCGAACATGTCGCCTGGATCACGGCCCCTCCCATTTATTACAGCCTGGGTCTCGACGGGATCAGCCTGCCGCTGGTCTTGATGACCGCCGCGATCATGCCCCTCTGCGTCTTGGCATCCTGGAGTGCAATCACCACAAGAGTCCAGGGCTTCATGGCCATGTTGTTAGTCATGGAAACGGCCATGGTGGGGGTGTTCGTCGCCTTGGACTTCGTGCTGTTCTATGTGTTTTGGGAGGCCATGTTGATTCCGATGTACCTCCTCATCGGCGTCTGGGGAGGGTCCAACCGGCTCTATGCGGCCATCAAGTTCTTTCTCTATACCCTCGCAGGGAGCGTACTCTTATTGGTTGCCATCTTCGTTCTCTATTTTTACGGAGGACACACGTTCGACATCCTCGCCTTGAGCCAGGGCACCTACCCTGCTTCGCTACAAATGTGGCTCTTCCTGGCGTTCTTCGCCGCCTTCGCGGTGAAGGTCCCCATGTTTCCGTTTCACACCTGGCTCCCGGACGCCCACGTCGAGGCCCCGACCGCCGGCAGCGTCATCCTCGCCAGCATCCTCCTGAAAATGGGCACCTATGGATTTCTGCGATTCAGTTTACCGATGCTGCCGGACGCCAGCCGCGCCTTCACGCCCATGATGGTCGCCCTCTCCGTCATCGCGATCATCTACGGCGCCTATATGGCGCTGGCCCAAGTCGATCTCAAGAAACTGATCGCCTATTCGAGCGTGAGCCACATGGGGTTCGTCACCCTCGGCCTGTTTGTCTTGAACCAACAGGGCATCGAAGGAGCCGTCCTCCAAATGGTCAACCATGGGATTACGACCGGCGCGCTGTTCCTCTGCGTCGGCATGATCTATGAACGAACCCACAGCCGGTTGATCGCCGACAATGTTGGATTGGCCGCACCGATGCCGCAGTATGCCACCCTGTTGGTGATTTTCGCCTTGTCCTCGCTCGGCCTCCCCGGCACCAATAGCTTTGTCGGAGAATTCCTCGTGCTCGTCGGCACATTCTTATGGAGCAAGGTCGCGACCGCCTTTGCGTCGTTGGGTATCATTCTCGCCGCCGCGTATATCCTCTGGATGATCCAGCGAGTGGTCTTCGGCATCCCATCCCCGCACCACCTCCCGAAGCTCAGAGACCTCAACCAACGGGAGCTTGCCACGCTGGTGCCGTTGGCCCTGTTGGTATTTTGGATCGGGCTCTATCCGAATCCGCTCGTGAGTCGGATGCACCAGAGCGTGACCAACACGATTGCCTCCATGTCCCGCGCGAAGGTCGCGCCGACCGCCCACCCCTCTGCCGGAGCGCCAGCGCCACTGCTGGCGGACGGCGGAGCACAGCTGAAGACCCAAGGAACATCGCGATGAGTCTGTACGGCGCTGACCTCCTGGCCCTGCTTCCCGAACTCATTGTCGTCGTCACAGCCTGTCTCGTCATCGCGTTGGACCCTATCACCCCAGCCTCGCGACGAGATCTCCTGGCCTGGCTGAGTGTGGGTGCCCTCGCCCTCTGTCTCGGGCTTACCGGCTGGCAGATCAGCGTGCTGAATGTCCGGGTGTCTGCGTTTAGCGACCTGGTGGTGATCGATGCCTATGCCAGATTCTGGAAAATCCTCCTCTATGGCGTGACCGGCGTGACCGTCTTACTGTCGCTGCCCTATCTGAAGGCGGAGCGCATACACCGCGGCGAATACTATGGGTTCATCCTCCTCGCCCTCTCAGGCATGCTGGTCATGGTCTCCGGTGCTGACTTGCTCACGATTTACCTCGGCACCGAGCTCATGTCCATCTCGCTCTATGTCATGACCGGCCTTAACCGGTCTAAGCCTCGTTCGCTGGAGGCCTCAGCCAAATACTTTGTCCTCGGCGCCTTCTCCTCGGGAATTCTGTTGTACGGCATCTCGTTGCTCTACGGCATGGCCGGCAGCACTAAGCTGGCGTTGATCGCGGGCGCCATCGGGACTCGCGGGTCGGACGATCCCCTCGTGCTGATCGCCACGATTCTGGTGGCAGTCGGCTTCGGCTTCAAGCTTGCCGCGGTGCCGTTCCATATGTGGACGCCCGACGTCTATCAGGGCGCCCCGACCTCCGTCACGGCCTTTATGGCGGTGGCCGCAAAAGCTGCCAGCTTTGCCGCATTCATGCGTGTCTTCGTCGAAGGCCTCGGCGGGCTCAAGGCAGATTGGTCGCTCCTGTTCCTGCTCATCTCCGTTGCCACCCTGGTGCTCGGCAATGTCGTCGCCATCGTGCAGACCAACATCAAACGGATGCTGGCCTACTCCAGCATCGCGCACGCCGGCTACGCGTTGATCGGCTTTGTGGCGGCAGGCCGCGCGGTCGGCGCGTCCGGGGGAACGCCCGGCCTCGCGAGCGTCATGATTTATCTCGCCCTCTATTCGTTCATGACGCTCGGCGCCTTCGCCGTCATCGGCATGCTCAGGAAAGGCGGGGTCGAGGGAGAAGAGATCGAAGATTTCACGGGACTCGCAAAGCGCCAGCCACTCGCGGCCTTCCTCATGCTGGTCTTCATGGTCTCACTCGCAGGTATTCCGCCGACCGCAGGCTTCATCGGAAAATTCTATGTGTTCATGGCGGCAGTCGAAGCAGGATTGGCCTGGCTCGCCGCCATCGCCCTGATCTTTGCCGCCGTGTCGGCCTACTACTACATGCGGGTGGTGATGGTGATGTATATGCGCGATCCGAATCCCTCTTCCGTCGCGCCGCCACGCCTGGTGACCTCGCCGGCCTTATCCTTCGTGTTGGCCTGTGCCGTCGCCGGCGTGATTCTGTTCGGCCTCTTCCCCAACCCTCTCGTCAGCTTCGCGCTCCAATCGGTCCTGACGCTCAAATAAAGGGGAGTGGGTGCCGGGTGGTCCTCCGCTCCTACGCCTCACACGGCGCCCCTTCCACGGCGCTCCAGAGCTGAAGCCTTCCGGTATTCCCGTCGCCGTGGTCTAACGACCACGGTGCGGTGGTCAGTACCGGCTTTCCTTCTCTGGACGCCGGGCGGGGACCCCGCCGCTCACGGCGAAGTTCGCTTTGGACCACCCGGCACCCACGGAGAGGAACGTGTAAGAGTTAAGGACAATGTCTCAAACTTGAAATCCATCTCAAAACTAAACTTGCGTTGGGATTGGAAGCTGACGAGCCCGCGATTAATGTCCTTCTCTAACAAGCCTTCGTGAATGATGCGGGCTGAACAGGTGCACGAGAGGGCGACTCGTGCTACGTTGGTGAAAAGCCCTTCACCCATCGCGCCTTATGCAGCTCTTTCGTTTTCTCCGAGACCTCGTACGATCATTTCTGCGCCATGGGTGCGCCAGTCTGGCGGCCTCTCTTGCATTTTTCTCCTTGCTCTCCCTCTTCCCGCTCGTCTTCCTCTTGCTCTACGGCCTGAGTTTCGTGGTGAGTCAGGACGTGATCGGGGCACAGGTCCTCCTCAGTTTTCTCAAGGGCTTCCTCCCATCGCTGGGAGAACATGTCGCAAAGGAATTGTATCGGGTGAGCGCCTTGGAAACTGTCCGATGGGCCGTGTTTCTGACGTTCGCCTGGTTCGGCACGTTGGTGTTCTATGAACTCGACTATGCGTTGAACGTCGTATTCGAGAGTACCTGGCGCCGCCACCCCCTCATCTCAACCGGCATCGCCGTAGCTTCGCTCGGCGTGACCGGATTTGTACTGATTCTCTCCTACATCGCGACCCAAACCGTCAATATCTTAACGGGATACGTGCCGAGACTCTGGGGACTCGATCTCCTGGCCCTCGCAGCCCATGATCTGTTTCTCACCTATACACTCCCCTTCGCGCTGGCCTTCCTCACAGTCACGGGATTATATCGGCTCGTCCCACGGCGGCGGCCGCAATGGCGTGAGGCGATGATCGGAGCGCTTACGTTTAGCTTGCTCTGGGTCGCGGCCAAACTCTTGTTCGTGACCTATAGCACCTACGCGACCGTGTACACGCACCTCTATGGATCCCTTTTGGAAGTCATTCTGCTGCTCTTATGGGTCTATTACTCCGCGGCCCTCTTGCTGCTCGGCGCCGAGGTCGCCCACCACCTCCAGCAACAGGCGCAGGTTCTGTCAGCTTCAGCCACGAGAGCTGCTCAGTCAGACCCGACCTTGCCGAATGGTCCGCCGGTATAAGAAAACTGGTTTGTCTGGTTCATCTGGTCTATCTCGTTCATTTGGTTGAACGAATCCCCAACCAAATAAACCAAACAAACCAGATCAACCAAAAAGACAAAATCAGATTGTCGGCTTCTGGACTTTTGCTGGCGGGGAAGTCCCTTCGTGGCTAGAATGGCAACCGGTACAATAAGGGAACTGCCTCATGCCCGAAGACTTCGGCAAAGACATGCTCATGCTCGGTGGCACCGTGGTGGGCTTCATCGCGGCCATGTTGTCCGTCATGGAGAAGCTGCTGGATTTCCGGAACCGGCTGACATCGAAGAAGGAACGAAAATCGCCTTCCCCAAACGAACGTCCGGTCTCTGACTCATCTTCCACGGTCGATTTCTTTTCGTCGAAGCCTTTCCGTGGTGTCTCCTATCTCCTCTTATACGAAACCAGCGTGATCGTCGCAGCAGGCCTGCTCCTCAACTACGTTGGGCTCACATTGAGTCGTCATCTGGAGAGCATCCTGTTCCTCGACATGACTGGAACAGCGCTGGTCGCCTTCCTCTTGGGCCCCTGGTGGGGAGCCATCGTCGCCCTCCTCTCGAATTCCGTCGTGAACTGGCTCTTGTACCCCGAAACCGGAGCGGATGTGGTGATTTTCCCCTGGTCGCTGGTGAGTATGACCGGCGCGTTTTATTGGGGTTGGATGGCCAGACAAGCAGGCTTTCAAAAGTATCTCCGCACAGGACGCAGTTCCGCCTTGTCCCATGCCTGGTTCCTCTACATCTTTGGGGTCGGCGGCGCGATCGTCATGAGCCTGCCGGGAACCTTTGTCCAGGCGGCACTGAATGAGCAAACGACCTTTGCCTTGAACCCCGACGTCGCCGAGTCAGTGAGCCTGCGCGTACTCCAATGGGAACACACTGCGCATCTCTACCTCGAATCCGTCTTCGGGTTCACCTGGGGTGAAAGTCTGAGTTGGTGGATCGTAAACTGGTTCCAGAACTGGATCCGCTATATTCCGGACAAAACCATGAGCGCGGCCATTGCGCTCGTGGTCCTCAAGTACGGCTACCCCCTCTTTGAACGGGAACTGATTCATGGAGGGCCGGAGGGCGCACGCCCGAACGATGAGCGCATCCTGCCGCTGGTGTTGGGGTTGCTCTATGCCCCCTCCTTCGCCGCCTTGCTCAGCAGTGAAACCTACGGAGGAGCGGCCTATTGGCCGCTATGGGCATTGCCTTGGCTCTTGATTCTGGCTGGCTATTTCTACTTGCGCTACTGGGGCGCGGGTGAGACGGCTCTACGGGCAGCCCGACTTCAACGAGCCGAGCGCTATGCCCGCGCGCTGAAACAGATCGGCCGGGAAGCCTCCCATGATTTCTGCAAGCGGTTGACCTTCATGACGCTGATCGCAAGCCTGCTCTTTGCCCTCTGTCTCCCCATCCTCTTGACAGACTTTTACCGCGCCACCTTCAAGTTCTTCTGCGTCGTCTACGGGTTCCTGCTCGTGGTTCACCTCGTGCGTATTTCCATTGCGCAAAACATTTCCATCGCCCGCGCGAACGACTGATCGTAAGACGTGAAACGTGAGGGGTTAGGCGTAAGGGGCACAGAGAGAGCGGCCTTTTACCTCTGACGCCTCACGCGCCTGACGCCTTACCCCTAACGCCTAACGTTTCCGATCCGCGAAGCTGGAGAAAGTGAGCGATGGCCGATCGGGTGATGAGCCCTACGATCGCTCCATTCTCCATCACCACGAGACGATCCCACCCACTTTGGACCATGCGTTCCATCGCCTGCACGACGGACCAGTCCGGAGGGATACAGAAGGCCGGCGACGCCGGGCGCATGATCTCCCGAACGCGACGCCACGGCCAGAGCGCTGTGGGAAGCGCTTGCACGTCTCGCACTGTGACCAACCCGAGAACCTGCCCCTCCTCGCATACTGGAAATCCACCAAATCCATGCGCGACAAAGTATTGATCGACCGCGTCCTGCACGCTCATATCCGGTAGCAGGGTCACGACGCGGTGAACCATGACCTGGCGAACCGTCACCGCCGCCAACGAAATCTGCATAGCAGCTTGCCGTCTGCTTGCCAGGGCCGCCGAAAAGATGAATGCGCCGAGAAAGATGAGCCAGCCCCCGTTCGTCGCGAGGGAATCTCCCAGGGCACCGGACCAGACCCCCACCATCAAGGCTGCGCCGATCAACCCAAGAGCCACACCGAATCCTATTCCCACGAGCGCGGCCTGGCTGGTCGCTCGATTGAAATCCTTGTTCCAGGCCCACAGTCCAGCCCGTAAGACACGTCCGCCATCTAACGGAAACCCCGGGATTAGATTAAATAGTCCCAACTGCACATTCACCATGCCGAGCAAGCTCCCGAGGACGGCGAGTCCTTGAATCCCGGATGGCGCAAACAATGATTCCACTGCCAAGGCTCCGCCGAGACAACCAGCCCCCAGGATCAAACTCACGAGCGGTCCTGCCATCGCGATTAAGAACTCGGCCCGCGGACTGGGCGGTTCCTTGCTCATGTGCGCCATCCCCCCGAAAATGAACAACGTAATCTGCTTGATCGGGATCTGATAGCGCAACGCCACATAGGAATGTCCCAATTCATGGAGCAGGACGGAGAGGAACAACAACAGGGCGGCAATGCCACCCATGCCCCAATAGCGTGGAGCCGACAGACCAGGCAACGTCTCCGGCAAAAAGCCCGTCGCCAATGACCAGGTGACAAAGAAAAACACCACAAACCAGGAGGCATGCACATGAATCGGGATGCCAAGCGCACGGCCGATTCTCCAATTGGGCAAAGACATGTGATCACCGTAACAGTGCGGGAATTGGAGCGTCAACTTGACGGGTGGGGCAAGACTCGCGGAAAAGCGCGACAAGCGAGAGTTCGAGTTCCGAAGTTCGAGGTTGTCGGAACTTTGAATTCAGATCACGCCTGTCTCGCGCGTCTCGCCCGAAATTCCCGTGTGCACAGAATAGTTTTTTCCGCAGCCTGGTCGATATCTCTTCCGGTATACTAGTCACCATGCGACCACACTACTCGCCACGGATGCTGGGCCTCGTCCTCACGATGCTGTTTGTCCCAGCGATGCCTCCCTTCACGCAGGCCCAAGTGATCAAGTCAGGCCCGCCCTCTTGTCCCGGAGTCGCGTTGACGTTTGATCTTTGCCCAGTGCGGAACGGGACGGGTTACGATCAGGCACTGATCGACTATTTGATTGAGCAGAAGATCCCCGCCACCTTCTTCATGTCCGGAAAATGGATGACGAAACACGATCAGCAAGTAAAGACCCTCCTCCAGATCCCGTTCTTTGAAGTCGGTACCCATGGGGAGGTCCACGCCCATCTGCCGCTCCATTCAGCGGACGAGCAGAAACAAGAAATTCTCGGGCCAGTTCGTCTGCTCAAAACCAAGTACGGTCATGACGCAACGTTGTTTCGCCCTCCCTATGGGGAGTTCAATGACGACACCGTCAACGTGGCCCGCGCCCTCGGCCTCCAGTTCATTCTCTGGAATGTCGTGTCCGGCGATCCCGATCCGACACTCACGACGATCCAGATCGAAAACCAACTGAAGCGGTTGGTTCGGAAGGGCAGTGTCATCGTGATGCACGCCAACGGGAAGGGCAGACATACGCACGAGGTCGTGCAAGACCTGCATCAGCAGCTCTTGCCTCAGCGGAATCTCACCCCGATGACCATGAGCGATCTCCTAACTTGTGAACAGGCAGCCCCATGACCGACCCGATCGTTCGGCCCATGACGGCGGAGGATCGGGCAGCCGTCATGGAATTACTCGCCGACTCCGACCCCTGGAAACGGCTGGGCTACCAAGCCAGTGACTGGGACAGCTATTTCTCACCGCTCCCACAGGGCCGTGACAGCTACGTCGTGGACCAGAACGGCAAAGCGGCCGGCATAGCGGTCGTTCGTCAGAAGTTCCTGCTCGGCGACTATTTAGAACTGCTTGGAGTGGCGGACTGGGCCAGAGGCAAGGGGCTAGGGGGACAGTTGCTCGCCCACGTCGAAGCAGCGGTCTTCGCGAGAGCGAAGAACCTGTTCGCCTGCGTATCGGATTTCAACGACCAAGGCAGGCACTTTTACAAGAAGCAGGGCTACCAGGAGATCGGCCACATGCCTAATTTTTTAATCCCAGGCAGTGCCGAAATTTTGCTACGCAAGACCAGCGGCCCAGCCAGAAGAGCTGATGACTTATAGCTAATGGCGTATGGTATGAGGAAAGTTCAATCAGAGAGATACCATTCCGGCCATTAGCCATAGGCCATTTGCTATTCGCTCTTATCCGGAAACAAACCATGCGAGTCAAAAAACTCCTCCACACCCGCATGCGAGTCAGTGACATGGACCAGACGATCAACTTCTACACCAACGTTCTCGGGCTGGAGGTCCTGGAGCGGAAGGTCTCGCCGCGCGGCTCTCATCTGGCTTTTCTCAAGGTGCCCAACAGCGAGGAACTGATCGAGCTCTGCAGCTTCCCGCCAAGTGGCCTGGTAACAGTGCAGGAAGACCTCGTCCACCTGGCCTTCCAAGTCGAGAACCTTGATGACACCATTGAACAACTCGGCGCCAAGCAGATTCGAATTACGGACGGGCCGACCACAACATCTTCCGGCAGCCGCTTCATTTTCATCGATGCCCCGGACGGGTACGAAGTCGAACTCATCGAGCGCCCGCCTGGCGTGAAGATCGTTTAGGGCGGGTCAAAGGTCACTAGTCAATGGTAGAAGAGGGGGTCGAGTCTCTTGCCAATGACCGTTGACCAATGACCACTGACCAAGTACCCTCTGCCCTGTTTGACCATTGACCAATGACAATTGACGAAGCCGGAGGCTTCAAGAATGAAGAACGGATTCTTCCGCGGGCATGGGCTGGGCAATGACTATGTGGTGATGGATCCGAAAGAACTGTCGTTCTCGCTCACCCCGTCAAGAATCAAATCCATCTGTGATCGCAACTGGGGCCTCGGCAGCGATGGGATCCTTGCGCTAGTCCCGTCAAGGAAAGCGGACTTCGGCCTGCGCATCTTCAACCCTGACGGCAGCGAGGCGGAAAAATCCGGCAACGGCCTGCGCATCTTTGCCCGCTATCTCCACGCGACCGGCAAGACAAAGAAGAAGCACTTCACCGTCGAGACCAAAGGCGGGCTGGTAACGATTGCGCTGCATGTGGACCGGCATGGGGATGCGAGCACCGTCACCGTCGAAATGGGCCGGGCCACGTTCCAACCAGCCGCACTCCCCTGTACCCTCACGACCAGCGAACTAGTCGAACAGCCCATCGACGCCGCAGGCCAATCTCTCACCTTCACCGGGGTAAGCGTCGGCAATCCCCACTGTGTCGTCTTCAAACCAGCCGGGCAGTCCTGGTCGCGAGAGGATCTCCTGAAATTGGGACCGGCATTAGAGAACCATTCCCTCTTCCCGAAGCGAACGAACGTTCAACTTGCCGTGCCGACCGGCCCAAAAGAACTCTTTATCCTGATCTGGGAGCGCGGGGCCGGTGAAACCCAGGCCTCCGGGTCCTCCTCCTGCGCCGCTGCGAGTGCGGCCGTCCGGCTCGGGTTAGCGAAGAGCCCCGTCACAGTGAAAATGCCGGGAGGCCAGCTCAACATCGTGGTTGCCGCGGACTTCAGTCTCACCATGAAGGGTCCGGTCTCGGAAGTTGCGCGTGGGAGACTGAGTCCTTCGTTTGTCCGTTCGCTGCGCTGAACGAGCCATCAGCGACAAGCAGTCCGCTTTCAGCCTCAATCCTCTGACAGAGTTGCCCCAGGGTGTCTCGGGCCTTAGAATGGTGCCATAAAGGCACTCTTCCCATGCTGACCGCTGAAGGCTGACAGCTGATGGCTACTTCTGCCGAATTCCAATCTAAACTCGACCACCTACCAGACCAGCCGGGGATCTATCTATTCAGGGACGAGCAGGGCGAATTGCTCTACATCGGGAAGGCCGCAGTCCTGTCCAACCGCGTGCGGTCCTACTTTCAAAAGGGGGCAGACCACTCCCCGAAAAATACCGTCCTGGTCAGCCACATCGCAGACCTCGAAACGATCGTCACCCGCTCAGAGCTCGAAGCACTGATCCTTGAAAGCAATCTGATCAAGCAGCATCGGCCACGTTTCAACGTGGTCTTACGAGACGACAAACAATACCCCTACCTTCGACTACCGATCAAAGAGGACTTCCCCCGCCTCTCCATCGTCCGCCGCGTGCAACAAGACGGCGCACTCTACTATGGCCCCTACACGCCGGCAGGCGCCCTGCGGGAGACATTGAAAGTCATCAAGAAAGCCTTCCCCTTAGCCACCTGCACGATCGAGATCAACGGCAAGGCGGAGCGGGCCTGCATCGAATTCGAAATCAAACGCTGCATGGCTCCCTGCACCGGCAACCAATCGAAAGAGGACTACCGCCACATCGTCGCGCAGGTCCGCCAGTTTCTCGAAGGGCGAGACCATGAATTGCTGGACGACTTGCGCAGCCAAATGGAAGAGGCGGCGGAACATGAAAAATTCGAGGAGGCGGCGCGCTTGCGCGATCGGCTCTTCAGCATCGAACGCACACTTGAGAAACAACGCATCACTCAAACGACGACGACCGACCAAGACGTGATCGGCCTGACGCGGCAAGGCTCGGCCGTCGATCTCCAGATTCTCTTCGTGCGCGGCGGCCTCTTGATCGGACGTAAAGACTTCTTTTGGCCCCATTCAGCCGACGCCAGCGATGAGGAACTCGTTCGATCCGCCATTGAACAGTTCTACAACAAAGACGGTCAACCGCCCAAAGAGCTGCTCATCCCCACCGACCTCGATGATGCCAGAGTGATCGAAGAGTGGCTCTCAGGCAAGCGCGGGAACACCGTCCGCGTCGTGGCGCCCGAGCGGGGAGTGAAACACCAATTGCTCCTCCTGGCGGAAGAAAACGCCGCCGCCGCCGCCGCCAATCACCTGCGAGATGAAGAAGTCGGGCGGCAAGCGGTTGAAGAGCTGAAGCGGCTTGTCCGACTGGACATCGTGCCTCGGCGCATCGAAGGATTCGACATTTCGAACACCATGGGCAACCAGTCCGTCGCATCCATGGTCGTATGGGAAGACGGCCAGATGAAGAAAGCCGACTACCGCCGCTTCAAGATTCAAACCGTCACCGGTGCCAACGATTTCGCCAGCATGCAGGAAGTCGTCATGCGGCGCTATGGAGACAGCGAGAATCTCGCGCGTCCGGATCTCATCCTCATCGACGGAGGATTAGGCCAGCTCGCCGCAGCGATGGAAGGGCTGAAACAGGTCGGCCATCAGGACCTGGCAATTATCGGTTTGGCCAAGGCACGCGGTGAGAAGGACGAGCGGATTTACCTGCCAGGTCGAAAAAACCCCATTGTGCTTCGCGCGAACTCCCCGGCCACCCATCTCGTGCAACGCATTCGTGACGAGGCCCATCGATTTGCGATCACATTCCATCGCAAGCTGCGCGGCAAAGCCCTTATGGCCTCGCAACTGGATCAAGTAAGCGGCATCGGCGAGATCAAACGGGCCCGCCTGCTCAAACAATATGGCAGCCTGGCAAACATCGCTGCCGCCTCGGACGACGAATTGACGGCAGCCGGCCTCGATGCCAAGACCGTCGTGGAGATGCGGAGAGCCCTCGCAAGAACTACTCCGTCGCAGAGTTGAACGCGTTCATCTGCGAGGTCTGTCTGGTTCATCTGGTTTGTTTCGTTTATTTCGTTGGTCTGGTTCAACCAAATAAACAAGACAAACCAAACAAACGAAATGAACAAGACGGGCTGGCGGACTTTTTCGGCATCCTGCAGCTAATACATGAATTTGACGCTGACAGTCCCCAAATGAACATAGGCATGATATGTCCCATCGACGGTCGAGTTAAGATTCCCGGAAACCGTCCGCGGTTCATAAAACCATTCCTGAAACGCCACATCGAGTCCAATCGCCTTCGGCCATAGCACGGAGGATCCTCCGCAAGGCACCAGCCCCAGAAACCGGCCCTGGCCCTTGCACAAGAATCCGGCTCCAATGGACAGCGTGTTGGAGGGTAAAGAAATCGTTCCCGGGTTGAACGTGGTATCAGGAACGGGATCCTCGGTCCGCGTATACCCCGATCGCAACGCCACATCCCAATGAGGCAACCACGCGGGATTGAGCCATTTGTATTCGGTGCCGATCGCCACGACCCACACCGACTTCCATTGTTGTGGTTGCGGGCTGACCCCGCCTGAGGAGAGCTGGATGTCGAGGTCACGATTCGATTTCCACCCGACATATTCCATGTCGAGTTCCAGCTTCCATTCCCGCTCATTCGTACGAACCGGCCAGACCGCAATGGCTCCGGTATAGATCTGCGGAAGCACGAGGTTGGTGGACGCATCGGCCACCTTTGCCCCATTGACCAGCAACGATCCACTCAACGGCACTACAGCCTGGGTATGATAGACCAGCCCGATGGAGGCGAGCGGTTTGCCATCGTTGTTCCTCAAGGGAGTATAGAGCAGGCTGACGGTTGCGCCAGCCCCGGTTCCTGTGCCGTTGAGTTCGACGGAAGACCCACCAGGGCCCACTCGCTTCTGTTCCGCCTGCCCCTCTCCAAGAAAACTCGCAAAGGTGTAGATGTCGGCGCTTACACCCAATGACAGATCGTCGTGTACTTTGTAGGCGATAGTCGGCTTGATATCGATGAGCGGAAGCGTCGCCGAGGTGACGGCGGTATTGAAGGGGCCATCCGTCGGATAGCGCGTGTTCGAACCGAATGGCGAAGTAAGACCGATTCCTAGTGTGACGGGCGAGAGGGTTGCTGCACCAAGGGCTCCAAGATTGGCACTCAGATAGAAATGGCTTGGAGGTGGAGAGGCGATACTGCCGCCGAAATCACCTCTTGTATCAAGACCCGCTGGGCTCTTGTATTTGATCGACCCTCCCATGAGATTCGTCCCAACAATACTCTGGACGCCATCGACTTGAGTCAATCCTGCCGGATTAAAGTGGATGGCCGAGGCATCGTCTGCCTGAGCGGCAAACGCATTCCCCTGACCGGCTGCGGCAGCTCCTTGCGGCTGAAATCGGATAGCCTGAGCAGAAGTATTTGAGGGGAGCAAGAAAACCACCATCATAACCACTGAACACAACATCCAGCCCAGTAGTGTCCGGTTGAAAACGGGTGTACTTCGCTGAGCGCCATTGGCAGCGCGCCTTTTCGAGGTTGTAATGGCGGTTACGATTCCAACGCGAGACAAAAAACGACCTCCTTATGAATCAATGGGTTGTGACTAATAAATACCCATTTCTGTCTCAACCGGACACTACTGCATCCAGCCCATAGTTGTCTAATTTTGAAGTGCAGAAAGAGAGGTGCTGGTACCGAACGGCCTTCCCCCTTGTCCAAGCTTGAATGGCAAATGAAAAGCCTTGATAGGGCCATCTGGCATCACCCGGACAGAAAAATTAAGCTATTCCCTCTTTCGAAATATCGGCGTATAATCCCCCACGTTTCGGCTTCCCGTTCAGTTTGGATTTGCTATGGCACGAAGCTTAAAGAACCCCTTCCCAAGTCAGTTGTTCGAGAAGCTTTCAAAGCAAGAGTGTCAGCACGCGCTGGAAGTCTTCCATTACGCAGCTCAAGCAGAAACGTCTGAGGACGTTAGAGACGTACTAATTCGCTTTCAGGGGCTTTTCCCGTTCGATCGTTTACTCGGTGGGTTGGCACGCCTCGGTCCCGGCGGAACATTTGAGGGCTTCACGAACGTTATCAATGTAAGCTATCCGGACGAATGGCTCTACCTTTACTGGAAGAACGGGTACGCCAACGTTGACCCAGTGTTCCAAGCGGCCTCCCGATCTCCCAGCACCCAGATTTGGAAACAGACCTACCAACAAGCGACTTCCAAAGAGGAGCTAGACTTTATCGAAACCGCCAGAGGATTTGGTCTGGCTGATGGAATCACCACCAGTTCAGTCGACCCGGCTTGCGGCCTCGCCACGTTTTATTCCTTTGCAGGAGGGGAGGATATCGACGCTGAGCGGTATGCTCAACTCGTGGAATACCTCGGACACCATCTCCATCTCGCCCTCATGAGAACAGCGCGGAAGAATGCTCCCTCGACCGAAAAGTGCGTGAAAGAACTGTCCCCACGCGAAGTGACCATCCTGAATTGGATAAAGAACGGCAAGACAAACTGGGAAGTCGGCCAGATTCTTGGGGTGACGGAACGGACGGTGCGATTCCATCTAGCGAGCATCTTTTCCAAACTCGATGTGACCTCCCGCTCACAGGCAGTCGCCACAGCCATGGAACACGGACTTCCCGTCCTCCACGGTCTTCCCAGCGCGATCTAAACTACCCCCTCTAACGGTTCCCTTCACTGATGCCGGGGAAGGGGAACAGTTCCACCAATTCCAAAACGAACCCGCGCCTCACGCTCTTGCCAGAATCTCCGTCGTGGCTGGCTCCGTCGTATGCAGCCACTCCAGCATCTCGGGCCGCGTAGACGCTGCAGCTGAGCGAAACTCGTCGAGATCGAGCAACGCTCCAACCGAGAGCACATCCGCTGGAGGAAGTGCGACGGGGGCACCGATCGCATGACAGGGCCAGCCTATCCGCTGCACTACACGCAGAAGTCTACTTTCAACGACCAGGTAGGTGTATCGAATATTGTTCGCGAGAGTCCAGTGATACATGCCCTTGAAAATAGTCCGCATCAGCTTTGCAGAGAGACCCCGATCGGTAATTGTAGGGTCCACGGCCAACCGGGTAATTTCCGCAGTATCGAGCTCCTTGCGAACGTGATGTGACCCGACCAGGCATCCGCTGAACTCGCTTTCCAGCATAAATGGGAACGGGGCGGGCGTCATCCGCACCATTCCCAACAATTGTTGCTGGCTAGAGAAAAGACCGATGGAAGTACTCCATGCATCATAGACATCAGACTCGAGTTGGTCCTTCCTCTCCGGCACCCACTTTAGCTTCTCGGCAAAGACCCTATGCCGAAGATGATAGGCCTGCAGCAATTCCTCCTCGCTTTCGAGCTCCTTGACCAGAAACTCTCCCTCGCAGAAGGCAATCTGTCTCGCTTCCTGAATGACTCCGTCACTCATGGGCACCTCCAAAAGGTTGAACTACAACGGCACTGCGTGACTGGGCCCGAATGGTTCCAAATTCGTGACCCATTCGTCACCTGGCGGATCCGCCAGGTGACGGGATGAGCGGCAGTCGCGTACTAGTAATCCTCCCTCGAACTGAGGAGTCCTTGCCAGGAAAGACTCCTTTGACGCTCCACGTCACATGATTAGAAAGGGGGTTCCAATTGATGAAAGATCGGCGAGGGTTCCAGATTATCGACGGGTTTCGGCAATCCCCTGGCAGGACGGCGCAACAGCGCGCGTCTCTCGCGCAAGGGATTCCCCACGACACAATTGAGTCTTTCCCTTGCCCGCTGAGTGAGCAGGTCGGACGCAGCCTCGCCTCTGCCCTCAAGGCATCCGAGCAACGATTGAGCGCCCTGCTTCACGATCGCAGCCGCATCGGACGGGAATTACACGATTCTGTGCTGCAAGCGCTCTATGCGATCGGGTTGAGCCTTGCGCAATCCCCTGAATTGCATAGGGGGGCGCCACAAGCTGTGCCGCTCTGCCGCGATCAGGCTGCCGACCAGCTCAACAAGCTCATCCAGGAAATCCGACAGATGATTCTGAGTGTGGAATCCGACAGCGTGGATCCGTTTAGGCTGGTCTCCGAGTTACAGTCCCTCTCCCAGACCTTTGAGCGGGTGAGTGAGTTACGGATTCGTCTGGAGATCGACCCGGCGGCAGAGGAAATTCTGACCGGCGAAGAAGCACGGGAACTCGTCACGATCACCAGGGAGGCCTTGAGCAATTGCGTCCGTCACGCCCGCGCCACGCGCATCGTGATCGCCCTACGGCAAATCGGCTCACGAGTACGACTGAGCATTCGCGACAATGGATCAGGCTTCGAAGTCGAGCACGAACACGCGAAGTGCATTGGGTTCGCGCATATGGAAGAGCGGGTTCGGAAGATCGGTGGTCGCCTGAACATTCAATCCACGGTGGGTCGAGGCACATGCATTACCGCTGACGTCTACCTTGAACCGATACTCACGACAGTATGAAACACCCACGCACCCATCTTGTCACGACCTCATCGTCTCGCGCTCCCAATCGAGGCGTGAGCAAGAACAACAGGACCAAGACACTATGTTCTCCGAAGCCGATCCCCCACGCAGGGGAGCCGATTGATCATTGCTATCGCGCGCTCCTGGAGACCTCCAGCAGTGCGATCCTGCTTCTTTCGCCTGAATCCATCATTCTGGGGTGGAACCCCGCGGCCGAAACAGTCTCCGGGTGGATAGCCGACGAAGCGCTGGGTCGCAGCTATGTGGAACTGTGCCTCCCGATGGAGGCGCGTGAGCCGTTCCTGACCGAGCTCGCGCTTGTCACCACGGGCAGCGAATTGAAGGGGCGTGAGATCCCTCTCCGGGCACGCACGGGGTCACAGACGATGCTCTCCTGGAATATCTCGCGGGTGCTGGGGACTCGCGGGGACCTGATCGGCCTCATGGCCATCGGTACTGCTGTCGCCCCGCATACCCAGATGGAAGAGGAGCTCCGGTTGGCCCATGCCCGAGTACGCAGCGAGGCTCGCCGGGCGCAGTGTTCCGCAGAAGAGGAACGGCGCAGAATTGCACGGGAGTTGCACGACGAGTTCGGGCAGGCCTTGACCGGCTTGAAATTCGATCTGGCATGGTTCGGCATGAAGCTGACGCAATCGCCTGCTCCAACCAGCGGCACGGATCTGCTGAACAAAGTCCAGGCCATGTCAGGATCGGTCGACGCACTCTTGGAGTCCGTCCGCACGACAGCGGCATCCCTGCGCCCCGCCATGCTGGACGATCTCGGACTGATCCCGGCGTTGGAATGTCTCGCAACGACGTTCCAGCTTCGCACGGGCGCGCGGTGTGCGATAAATGTGGCCCCGGAGTTGTCATCCATAGAGCTGCCTTCCGAAGTGTCTGCCGCGTTGTTTCGAATCGTGCAGGAATTGCTGACGAATGTAATGCGTCACGCTGCCGCCTCGCACGTACGCATGCGGCTATACCAGGGCGACGGCAGGGTGACGCTAGAAGTGACTGACAACGGGAAGGGCATCACTCGCGAGAGGATGACGACGCCTCATTCCTTTGGGCTCCGTGGAATACAGGAACGAACCTCCCTCCTGGGCGGCCACTTTCATATCGTAGGAACGCCCGGGGTCGGAACTACGGCCTGCGCCTCCGTGCCGGTTGCGGAGTGCTTCACCCCATGATTGGGACACAGCTGGTCAAAATTCTCGTCATCGACGATCACGAGGTCGTGCGCCGGGGTGTGAAACAGATCCTTGAAGAGACCTTCCCCCACGTCGAGGTCGGTGAAGCCGATACCGGTCAGAAGGGGATTGCTGCGGTGCGGCAGGAGCCTTGGGATCTGGCAATCGTGGATATCAGTCTTCCCGATCAGAGCGGGTTGGAACTGCTGTGCGAGTTACACGGCACAGCGCCCCAACTCCCTCTGATGGTCTTGAGCCTGCACCCCGAGGAGCAATATGCCGTTCGTGCCTTTCGTGCCGGGGCTATGGCCTATCTCACCAAGCAAACCGCACCAGAAGAGCTGGCCAGGGCGGTCAAGCAAGTCCTGACTGGCCGCATGTATGTCACCGCCTCCCTTGCCGAGCGCATGGCCGGCAGCCTGAGCAAGAATCCCACCGGTCCCGACCATCACACATTGTCTGGGCGAGAATTCGAAGTCCTTGTATTGCTAGCCCAGGGCCAGTCCGTCAAGCACATTGCACAGTCCCTTACTCTCAGCATCAAGACCGTCAGCACCTATCGAGCCCGTCTCCTGGACAAGCTCCAGCTGTCGACCACCGCCGAACTGATCCGCTACGCCCTCGACCATCATTTAGTTGAATAGCACCGGTACCCGCTCACGAATCGTCTGTGGATTGTTCGAGTATCTACGCCGACTAACGTGAGTTGATTGCCCATGCGTTGTAAGCATCTTCCTACATGGCTACACGCGTTCATCCGATTGCCTCCTTCTTCCATCCACGCTACATATTTGGAACGCTTCGAATCACTTTCTCCCCTGCTTGGAGCCATCGAATGACCATCGTCCTAGCCGACGCAGATGCCCACTTTCGCGACAGACTCAAGACGCGCCTTGAGAAAATCACCGGCGTGAACGTGGTGGGACAATCGTCGGACTCGGAAGAAGCCACCGCGATGATTCTGAATCGCAAACCGGATATCGCGATCCTGAATTCCTCGCTCCGAGATGGCCTCGCCATCGACGTCCTCCGACACATCAAGCGATTGATGGTCCTGCCAACCATCATCGTCGTCACGGACGACCCTTCGCGAGACAATAAGATTGCCTGCTCTCTCGCCGGTGCCGATTACTTTTTTGACAAGGCTACGGAGGATCACGAGATGATCAACACCATTCGCCTTCTTTGTGTACCGCACAGCCAGATCGAAGCATCGGCCCCCCCTATTGCCACGCTCAATGATTGATCAACGTTCCACTGCGATCGTCATTTCTCCACCGGTTGTCTCTGTAGTGTCAATCGAATTGACAGGTCGTCCCCTCGCCGACTAGGATAGCGCGCCGTGAGTCATTCCGATCGTTTAGAACCCACCGCAGTGAAGCAAGTCCACTATCCCATCAGCTGCATTGAGCACGGGTTTGAAACCCTCGTATTCGCCAGTCGGTGGATCCAAAGCCCCACTCTACGGCAGCTTGATCATGGCCGAGCTGCTATACGCGTACAAATTTCTCGTCGAACTGTGAAAGATGATCCGGCACATCAATCAGCAATAAGAAACCAACTTCATGCTAGGCGTCCCGGGGATGATCGACGTCACGATGGTGATCATCGGCGGCTACGCCACCTTCGTGAGCAAATTTGATTACCCGCATTGTTCACGGGGGTTCGTGACGAAACCGCCGAGACGGCAAGCGAGACAGGCGCGCGGAGCCGTGAGGGATGGAAGCATACTTGAAATAGTATGTTGACCGAGCGGCGAGCCCGCCCGCCGTCAGGTGCGTCGCCACCGCGCTTGCGAGGTCGAGCGCCCTTTGTATGATTCCTGGCGCGAAGAAAGAATACCGCAATGAGGTCTGATTTTCGTATCGACGGTTGCAGAAGAGGCCTTCGTGAATTATGCGGGTTAAGAGGGTCATCCCGATCGACCCGAATGGCTGACACACATCGATCCCGGCACCATCAAGATTAAATTCGCAGCCTCACTGATCGGCATCTCCAGCATTCATCTTCTAAAATCGTTCGTGACATCGCCAATGAAAACCCCGAACACAATAAATGGAAGACCTTTATCCACATGACCTTTCTCGGCTCCGCTATCCTCCTCACGTGGACCGATAAAATCATGCGGAAAGAACGCAAGCACTGATACGAGGGTGACGGTATTGCATCAGATACGGAAGTATCTGTTGCGATCTCCAACATGCTTATGCCATTCACTGGGTCGTTCGAAAACACAGCCAATTCCAAGATTCGTTCTCCACCGTAGCAACCTTCTACCGGCATGGCTGTTGCGTACTCCCCGGAGTCAGCAGCGAAGGTTGAATAATCCGCAACTTACCAACAACGACCACCAAGAGGTAGCGATGAAGCGATTACCATATTCCCTATTTGCCCTGTTGGTCAGCCTGCTCGTGCAAGCAGGCTGCAGTTCTTCAGTCCTGCAACTACGCGACCAACCGGATCTCCATCGCGGAGAGTTCCGCCAGAAGTTGGCCGACAACAAAGAGCTCGCGACGAAGTTCCTGGCCTGTACCAGGAAGGCCCACGACGAACCACTGAACGGGCAACGTGCTGCCGGCACCTCGCCCGAGCCTCTGTCCCTGCAAACCCCGGAGGGACAAGCAACGAGCGTCCGTCCCCTCGCAGCCGTCATCGATACAATTCGCCGGCAGCATCCCGACAAGGGAGCCTCCCTCTCCATCCTCGCCGACGTCCTCGATGACGTGGCCAATGACGCGACCGCGCGCATCGATCTGGACAAACTCACACAGGTCATCGAAGTGGCCGGACGATGGCATGGGCATCTCGGTCTGGATGAGGATCAACTCGAGCAGGATTCCTCTCGCTTCGCTCGAATGTTGCTGACGTACAACAAAGCCTATTTTGGCGATCTCAGTTTCACTGCAAGACCGGACTCAGAGGGAGTCGGCCTCCGCGGGGTCGTGAAAGTGACCTCGAAAGGGTTCGTCGATCGAAGCGGCAACGCCATGCTGTTTCCGGGAATCTCGGCGGAGATTGAGGTAAGCCTTGCCAATTCAGTTCGCATCTCGGCCACCACGGTCGACTCTCAACGTGTCAGCGCCGATCTGACGCGTATTTTCCTGGAAGCCTTCTTCGACGCGGCCTTTCGAGTACCGGCCGTACATGGCGCGACCGCATTGCGAGTGGGACCGAACTCCCAGGAGTCGCTCTATCCAGAATTCGATGCCAATCATCCCTCTATCTCCCTGGAGGCCTTGGCCCGAGTGACCCGTGACGCCCTGCGCGCCGAAGCCGCCGTGACATCGCTCGTGGGGAAAACGGTTCGCGGTGGAAGTGTCTTCAGTACCCAGAACGAGACGCTTGCCGCCACGCTTGAAACAGCCGCAGGGGTGATGGCAAAGAAACTCGTCGAGCACGAAGGGTTCTGTTATTATCAGGTAAGTGAGGGTAGGCCGACTATTGCCTCGCGTGACCAGATTGAGCTGGGACATGCACCGGTCGCGACCGGATCCATCACGACTCCATAAGACAACTCTATTGGCAAGGAGGAAAAAACGCTCGACGGACATACGATTGTCGACGCGCATGGCCGTGAGATATGTCGGCTGCCTGCGGGTGGCTACGGGATGACGGAATTCGGCATGAGCGAACAGCAGATGACTGCCTCGATCGAGGCTGGCCGCGTCGCGATGTCAACGTTGTTGGGCTAATCTGAGCGCACACGACCGGACACTTCTGCGGATCAGGTCGAACGAGCCGGCTCTATTGCCACGCCGGAGTCAATCCTCCTTTCCCATCCTGCCAGTGCGGCGTCCAGGCGAGCGTCACCAACTTCACGGCGATGTTCGCCTTGGTGGGTTTGAGAGAAACGGTTACAAGTTTCTCGCTGAGGGGATCGGTCGCGGCGGCAAGCGCATTGGTCTCCGTTTTGAACTGCGTTTCGAGATCAGCCAACTGCTGTTGCAACGCCACCACGTTGTCTTCGGCCTGCCCCACGTCCTGCGATTCCTTGATCGCACGGCCTGCTCCGCGAATCGCCGTTGTCGCCCGGCCGATGTTTGTCGCGCTGATCGTCTTCCGCCCAAGGAATGCGCCCAAAATCGAAGCGCCGACCGAAATCGCCGCCTGCATTTGACTTGAGCGAGACTCCGCTTGCTGGCGTTCGACCATTTGTCCTGCACGCCTGATCCGATCTTGCAAGGCGGCAATCTTCGGTGCGTACTTTTGACGGAGACTGTCCGATTGTTTGTCCCGTGCTTCACGTCCGGATTGTTGAAGCCGGACGCGGAAATCCCGCTCGGATTCGCCTGGCTTGGAGACTTCTTTCGTGCTGGAACTCTTGAACAGATCGACTTTCTGGGTGCGGAACAGCCACCCGGCGAAGTCCTTATTCCAGGCTCCATAATTCCTGGCTTTGCTCGCCGCACCGGGAACAGACCCGAACTGCGCACCGTCTAATGGCGATGACTCCAGATCAGCCACGGCCAAGCCCGCTTCCACGGCATGATCCCAGTCCACCGCCACCGCACCGTCCGAGATCGGCACAAGCACGGTCACATCCTGCGTCACATCGGCGCCGGCTTTGCTGTCCGACACACGCACTTGCGACACGCCAAGTAACATCGGCTGGTAGATCAAGGTGCTCCCGCTCGGCTGGTTGCCACGAACGGGGAGGAACTGTTGCGGCACATCGGGGGGAAGCAGAGGGCGTGAGGCGTGAGACGTGAAAGGTGAAACGTGGGCCATGGTTTCCAAAGATTCTGGCTGCGCGCTCTCACTCTTACCTTTTACGTTTAACGTTTCACGTTTCACGGGATCCATCAGCGTCTTAATCTGCGTCCTCGTCAGTGGCCCTCGCAGGTAGGACAGAGTCCATCTTGTTTGAAAAACCTCCGGCGCATCTTCGTGGACATTGTTCAAGAGAAAGACTCGGCTCCCAAGTCCTGCGAGAAGCTGTTCCATCTGTTGTTTGTCGAATTTCGTGCCTGAGCTGGCGGCAGCGCCTTCGAGCCCTTCGAGAACCCGCGCCTTGTCACGCTCCGTTTGGAGTCGTCCGATAAACCAGGTGCCGGTGTTGGCCAGCCCCTTATAATCCAAATCGACTGGGTTCTGCGTGGCCAGGACGACTCCGAGGCCATAGGCCCGCGCCTGCTTGAGGAGGGTCAACAACGGCGCTTTCGACGGGGGATTCGCCACCGGGGGGAAGTAGCCGAAGATCTCATCCATATAGAGGATGGCGCGCAGGCTGGTCGTCCCCGATTGCCCCCGTATCCAGCCAAGGGTCTGGCTCAAGAGTAAGGTCACGAAGAACATCCGTTCCGCATCGCTCAAGTGTGCGATCGAGAAGATGGCGATCCGCGGTTTGCCTGCCGGGCTATGCAACATCTGCCCGACATCCAGCGCTTCCCCTTCAAGCCAGGCGGTGAACCCCGGCGCGGCAAGGAGATTATTGAGTTGCATCGCCAGTGCGAACCGATCTTTCGAGGGATAGAACAAGTCGAGGTCGAGCACCCCGACTTTCGACAGAGGTGGCGTTTGGATCTGCTGGATGAGCGAGGCCAGATCAAGGTCCTGCCCCTTCCGCCAGGCCTGGTCCAGGATCGTCGAGAGCAGGATGTGCTCGCGACTCTTGATCGGATCAGCCTCCACTCCGATCAAACCGAGCAAGCTGGTCGTCGTGGTGCTCACCCGATCGCGCATCTGTTCTACATCGTCCAGGATTTCCTGAGATGGCGCGGCAAACGACTTCATGATGGAAACGGGCACCCCCGCATTGCTGCCCGGCGTGTAGATGACGAACTCGGCCGCATCTTTGAGTTTCTGAATTCGCTCACCGCTTTGGCCCCACTCGCTCAAGCCTTTTTCCCACAGCTCCGCCTGTTGGTTCGCAAAGTCGCCTGGGGAGAGACCTTTCTTGCGCGCGTCGTCTTCATTGATCCAGGGCGCAAAATCTTCCCCGCGGAGCTGTGGAAACGTCAGCATCAAGTTCGCCAGATCCCCTTTGGGATCAATCACGATGGCGGGGATGCCGTCGATCGCCGCTTCTTCGAGGAGTCCGAGACAGAGACCGGTCTTGCCGCTGCCGGTCATCCCGACACAGACGGCATGGGTGACCAGATCTTTCGAGTCGTACAGCAGCCAGCCCGGCTTCGGCTGTTTCGTCGCCATGTCGTAGGGTCGCCCCAGGTAGAACACCCCGAGTTTTTCGAAATCTTCGGCTGAGCCGCCTTTCGATGGTGATACTGCAATCGTTCCCAACTCTTTTTTCTTCGTGGCCATGGCTACCATTCCTTAAAGATCACGAACACGCCGCCGGCCATCAGGGCAAAGCCGGCCAGGTAATTCCATTTCAGTTCTTCCTTCAGGTAGACAACCGAGAAGACGCAGAACACAACCAGTGTGATCACTTCTTGTATCGTCTTCAGCTGTGCCGCAGAAAACTCATAGTGCCCAATCCGATTGGCCGGCACCTGGAAGCAATATTCGAAGAATGCGATTCCCCAGCTCACCAGAATCACAATCCACAAGGGTGAATCCTTATATTTAAGATGGCCGTACCAGGCGAAGGTCATGAAGATGTTCGACACGGTCAGCAGGGCGATTGTGTGCATGGGCTCCTTTCCTTCAAGAGCATATAGCTAATAGCTTGTGGCGTATGGCACAAGCACCCGTCCGATCCTTATCCGAATCACGTGCTATAAGCCATACGCGATAGGCTCTTACGCGATTCCTGCTTCCCTGAGCACCTGCCCCGTATACGACCGCTTCGACTTTGCAATCTCTTTCGGCGGTCCTTCGGCCACGATTTCACCACCTCGATCGCCACCCTCCGGGCCGAGGTCAATGACCCAATCCGCATTCTTGATCACATCGAGATTGTGTTCGATCACGACCACGGTGTTGCCGGCTTCGACAAGCCGATCGAGCACGTCGAGCAACCGTTGTACATCGGCAAAGTGAAGCCCGGTCGTCGGTTCATCCAAAATGTACATCGTGCGTCCGGTCGGACGTTTCGACAGCTCGCGCGAGAGTTTGACTCGTTGCGCCTCGCCCCCGGACAGCGTCGTGGCAGACTGGCCAAGTTTCACATAATGCAACCCGACATCATGCAACGTGTCGAGCTTCCGCTTGATGAATGGGATATGTTCGAAGAACTGCACGGCATCGTCCACCGTCATATTCAACACGTCGGCGATGCTCTTCCCCTTATGGTGAATCTCCATCGTCTCGCGGTTGTACCGTTGGCCCTTGCAGACCTCACAGGTCACGTAGACATCCGGCAGGAAATGCATCTCGATCTTGATCAACCCATCGCCCTGGCAGGCCTCACAGCGACCGCCCTTCACATTGAAACTATAGCGGCCGGGCTTGTAACCCCGCACGCGGGACTCGGGCAGATTGGAGTAGAGATCCCGGATGAAACCGAACAGACCGGTATAGGTCGCCGGATTCGAGCGCGGAGTCCGGCCGATCGGCGACTGGTCGATGTCGATCACTTTATCCAGCGCGTCGGCACCGAGAAGCTCCTTACAACCATCCAGCAGTGGTATCCTCCGGCTCGCCCTCTTTCTCCCTTCCTCGTGATGCGTGATGCGTGATGCGTGATGGGTAGGAGGCCGATCCCTGATCGCTGTTGGCTGCTTTCCAAGCAACTGAGTGAGCGAGTGGAACAGCACCTCAAGAACCAGCGTACTTTTTCCGGACCCTGACACGCCGGTCACACAGGTGAGCAGACCGAGCGGAATCTTGGCGGTCATCCCCTTGAGATTGTGTTTCGTAGCCCCCACGATGGACAACAGCCCCTTGGCCTTGCGCTGGCGGCGAGGAAGGCTGACCATTTGCGTGCCGCGGAGGTACTGGCCCGTCAGCGAGTCGGGATTCCCCATGACGTCATTCGGCGTGCCTTGGGCAATGATCTGGCCCCCCTGCGTTCCGGCACCAGGACCCATATCCAGCAGATGGTCCGCCGCCATCATGGTTTCTGCATCGTGCTCCACCACCACCACCGTGTTGCCCAGGTCGCGCAGGCGCAGCAGGGTCTGGAGCAAGCGCCGATTATCCCGCTGATGGAGACCGATCGACGGCTCGTCGAGGATGTAGAGAACGCCGACGAGACCGGAACCGATTTGTGTGGCGAGCCTGATGCGTTGGCCTTCTCCCCCGGACAACGTGGCGGCCGCCCGATCCAACGTCAGATAGTCCAGACCGACGTTGATAAGAAACCCCAGTCGCTCGCGGATCTCTTTCAAAATACGATGGGCAATCACCAGTTCGCGCTCCGTGAATTTCAACGAACTGAAGAAGTCGGCTGCCGCTCGCACGGAGAGATGCGTCACCTCCGCAATCGACTGTTTGGCCACCTTGACGGACAGGCTTTCAGGCCGCAGCCGCGCGCCCTTGCAGACCTCGCAACGCTCAAGCAACGTGAAATCTTCATCGTCAGGACAGCCAGGCGCCATGGCGTAGCCAATACCGTCGCAGGCCGGACAGGCTCCATGCGGGCTGTTGAACGAAAACACGCGTGGCGTAATTTCCGGATAACTGACGCCGCAGCGGATGCAGGCGAGCTTTTCGCTATAGAGTGACACTTTCCCGTTGTCCGTCAGCACCGCGACCAGTCCACCGGCGAGTTTCAACGAGGTCTCCACCGAATCGGCCAACCGTCGCGTCAACGCCTCGCCTTGCTTCATCACCAGCCGATCGACCACGATTTCGATCGTGTGTTTCTTCTGTTTATCGAGCGTGATATCCTCGCCCAACTCAACCAGCTGACCATCGACCCTGGCCCGGACGTAGCCGGCCCGGCGCATGTCGAGCAGTTCTTTTCGATACTCTCCCTTCCTGCCGCGGACGATCGGGGCCAGCACCTGAAACTTGCTCCCCTCCGGCAGCAGACCAATAGCATCGACCATCTGTTGCACGGTCTGCGCGGTAATTTCCTCGCCACACTGAAAGCAGGAGGGGCGTCCGACCCGGGCAAAGAGGAGACGGAGATAGTCGTAAATTTCCGTCACGGTTCCGACCGTGGACCGGGGGTTGTGGCTGGTGCTCTTTTGCTCGATGGATATGGCGGGCGAGAGCCCTTCGATCGAATCGACGTCGGGCTTGCCCATCTGTTCGAGGAACTGACGGGCATAGGCCGAGAGCGACTCGACGTACCGTCGTTGCCCCTCGGCATAGATCGTGTCGAAGGCCAGCGACGACTTGCCCGACCCGCTCAGCCCCGTGATCACGACGAGCTGGTCGCGTGGGATCGTCACGTCGAGATTCTTGAGATTGTGCTCCCGCGCCCCTTTAATGATGATTGCGTTATGCATCAAGGGCGGGATTATAGCATGCGGACCTGGTCGCCTTGACAAACCCGGAAGACCGGTGCTACCACGCTCTACATGGTGCAAGTGGATACACCACCCGTTCAGAAGGGGACTGACTCCCCAGAGACCCCGCGCGCCGTTTCGACCTGGTCCGGTCAGGCGCGCGAGCAGGCGGTCCAACGGATGTTCACCGCGATCGCAGGGGCCTACGATCTGAACAACACGCTCCTGAGTTTTGGGCTGCACCACCGGTGGAAGAAA
>Ga0315276_10000572_pt1 | contig 31708 bp, 26 predicted proteins | sample YL17G05_0_MG_FD_204542 | JGI IMG/M metagenome (GOLD analysis project Ga0315276, IMG submission 204542) | Sediment microbial communities from Yellowstone Lake, YNP, Wyoming, USA - YL17G05_0 | ecosystem: Environmental > Aquatic > Freshwater > Lake > Sediment | place: USA: Wyoming | collected... | reverse complement strand
TCAATAACAGCTGAAGCAGTAGTGGCTGATTTCTTTGCATCAGCACTAGCAGCAATGGCTAACTTTTTAGACTCCTTAGTATCCAAATACTCAGCAGCTGCTATAGCAGTAATAGCCTTAAATCCATCTTTAATAGCATTGCCAGTATAATTAAGTACTCCACTGGTAACATTGCCAGCTGGAGTGCCACCAGTACCCTTAGCGGCCATCCCTACAACAGTAACACTTGCAGCTTTATTCCTTGTGACTTCGTTTTCTGCTTCGATCTTTTTTGCTGTTTCCTCAGTTATTACCTGGCCATTTGCCACATATATAGTTTTACCATCTGCTTTGTCAAACTTAAGCACCTGTACTTTTTTAGGAGCCCCACCAGCTACTCTTTTCTCTTCAGCTATGCGTTCGTCAGCAACATTATATGCATTTCCGACATTTACTGCGGCAGCTTTAGCTTTTGCTTCATTTGCTGACAATATCCCAGTTTTAATGGCCTCTAAAATACCATTAGCTGTACCCTGTAATTCTACTAACGCTTGAACCCTTTTAGTCTGGTCAGCTATAAGCTGTGCCTGTTCCACCGACGATGTCGCAGTTATATTAAGAGCCGCTAAAGTTTTCTTCTTATCTTCTTCTGCGGCTGCAGTTGCTTCTTTTACCCTAATATCAGTTTCTTTAAACCCATCTTCTAATGACGCCGCAAGTGCTTTACCCTCTGGGGATTTATCTAGCTTAGCAAGTCCACGTAGTAGATTCCTTAGATCTTCTTGATTCGACTTTGCAACAGCTTGCTGAATTTTCATTGCTGCTCGTTCTTCTGCTAATACAATCATCTCCTGATCAAATTTAAGTTTATTTAATCTGCCCTCTTCTATAAGAGTCTCTCTCTTAATCTCTTCTATCTTCTTAGCTAGTTCAGCTGCTGCTATATCCATAATATTTTTCTTATCTAAATAATCTTTTAATGTTTTGGCAATTTCTAGTGATCTATCAAGCTGCGCCTGTGGTTTAATATTTTTCCTTGGGTCCATACGTTCTAATTCTGAACCGACCTGGAACATATTTTTACGTAGTTCTTGCTCCCTCTTCGCTGCATTAATACGATCTTCTATTGATAGCCGTGTATCCTCTGATTCGGCCTTTGCAGCATCTGCCAATTTTTCTTGAGCATCATATGTCTTTTCTAATAACTTTACTCTCTTTTCAGCAAACCCCACTATATCACCTATAGCTTGTGCTTGCTGCGCCTGCAACTCTAGTATGGTTTGCTCTGCATCTACAATGGGGTTTGTCTGTTGCGCAATGCTATGCTTAAGAGCAACTATATTCCTACTAGCAATTTCCATTGTCCTTGATACATCGTCCATTTTACGTGCAAACTCGGATGCTACTTGGACACTTTCACGCTGTTTATTTAAAATATTCTTTTGATTCTCAACTAATTGATTGCTAGCCTGCGTCCATTTGGTAACCCACTGATCCATTAACCCTTGTTGTTTATCAATCTCCGCTGATATCTCATCTTTAAATCCAGATGGGTTACTTGCCCATATTTTCCTAAACCCCTCAGCACTCTTAATCGCTTTTGCTGTCTGTATCTCTAGTGTGGCAAACTCAAATCGGAGTTTATTAAGACTTAATTGTTGTAATTTTGCATCAATCTCTTCTATACTATCGCTAGCTATTTTAAGCCCATCACTTACACCACCAGAAGAAAACTCCTTTAATATGTCTACTACTGGTTTAAGCGCATCACCACCAGCTACAGCCGCAGCCGCTGCTTGAATTGCTGCCTCTGATAACTTAATGTTCGTATCAGTAGCTGCTTTACCAAGATCCCACTCCATACTTAAAAGATCACCAATATCAGATTTTATATCATCAGTTTGTGGCTTGATACCAGCAATCCCAGACACAAAATCTGCAAGAAAAGAACTAGCCCAGGTACCAGCCTTGCCAACTTCACCAAGGCCTCTGGCAATAATGTCCAACGCACCCTTGGCTACATCTACAGTAGTATTCAACGCTCCCTTGGCCATATCTACAATCGGTGGTACATTAGCAAGCTCTGCCATACCTTCACCGGCCCAGGTACCAGCCTTACCAATCTCACCAAGGCCTTTAGCAATGGCGTCTAATGATGCCACACTAGCATTCCTAACTGCATTTCCGGTTTCCCAGGCTGTAATAAACTTTTCGCTTGTTTTAGTCACACCACTAAGCGATTCATCAACCTTTTTAATGCCGCCCATATCTGTCTTATTTATATCATTAACTTGTACACTAAATGCTCTAGCGCCATCAGCTGCTTTAAAGAACATTTTATTTAATTGGTCAGCCTCAAACATCGCCACCAATCTTTCCCTATTTCTGGCATATAATTCATATTCCATTGTAAGGCTCTGTTTTAAAAACGCGTATCTTTCAGCAAAACTATCTTCTTCAATCTTAAGCATGGCTTCTAGCCCTGCTTTTACTGCTGAATTCCTATCATCAGCAATTTTACTCTGTAATTCTAAAATCCTACCACGGGCCAATTTAAGGCTTTCAGTTAATTCATTGGCAAAGGTGTCAGATTTCATTGACTGACGTAGTAATAATTGATTATTCCTATTCACATCAAGTAATGCTTGAGTTTTCTTTGGGTCTTTTAATAACTTAATATATGCATCGAACATTTTATTGGCGTTTTCTTCAACAACCTTTAATTCTGGGGCCGATGCAAATCTTTTCCTAGCCTTATTTAATTCTGCTTCAACAGCCTTCATTCTTTCTGGTTCTACTGTATCTTTTATATACTTATCCATATCTACAACATTTAAAGTGGCGGCCTTAGACAACATGCCTTCATATGCCTGTTCTTCAGTCCTTAATCCCTCAGAATATAACTTAACTTTAGTATATGAATCATTAGCCTTATTTGATAATTCAGTAACATTTGAAGAAAATTTCTTAAATTCTATAGATACTGAAGAAATACCATCTAGTAATCCCTTCATTGCATTCTTTTGATCAACGATCTTACGTATATTATCCCTGCCACCAGCACTTTGTGCTTCTTTCACCCCAGTATCCTTTAAAAACTTATCAGAGAGATCTTTGCCCTTCATGTTGTTTTCTTGTGCATAAGCTACAATCTCTTGATACCCTTGTTTTTGAACCTTCTTGGGATTAGCCTTATCCATTGCAACAGCCAATCCTTCATATTCTTTTTTTAATGCTTCAACTTCATCTTTTAATTCTTTACTTCCCTGTGTATGCTCAATATACTTATCTTTTAGTGACCCAATTAAACTTATTATTTTTTCTAGTGCATATGAAAATATTAATATCGGCAAAATAGTCTTTAATAATGTACCAGCTGCTGCTGTAGCCACCCTGATCCCTGCACCAAAAGCAGTAAAAGCAGCAGCCGAAATAGCACCAAAATTTTTAATTAGACCAGTGATCCCAGTACCAAAAGTCCTGGCTAAAACTGCCCCAAGTGCGATTGTATTCTTAATCCCAACAACAAACCCCTTCCCCATCTTTTCCATTGATGAACCAACTGCATTGGTTACTGCAGCAACTTTTTCATTAAAACTCTTTAATGGACTACTGCTAGACAGAGTCTTAAATGATTCCTTTAGATCTTTTATAGCTTCCTTTACTAAAGCTATACCAGACATATCTTTAATAGATGCCTTTGCTTCACCTACAAATACTCCACCTATGCCTTGTAATTTTCCTTTTACATTTCCAATAGCAGTAAATAGATCTTTAAACCTTTTACCAGTAGCTTCACCAGTAACTGACATTCTCTTCAATTCCATAGAAACTTCGTAAGCCGCTCCCTTGGTAGCCTTGAATGAACTAAGTAAAAGGTCAAATGGACTAGCCACCATCTTTACTTTGGCCCACAATGCACCAAATGCCTCGCCAAGTGACCCACCACCTATTAATACTTTAATAAGATCCTTAGCTCCTAACGTTAAAGCTAAAAATGGTGCTATTGTAAACATCTTCATAACTAGGCCAACTATTGGTGTCAATGCGGTAAATACAGCAAGTAACAATACCATAGCTGGTACCACAACCAACGCTACAACCTTGCCAAATTTTTGCACCGATTCATTTTCAAAGAAAAGTTTGATCTGTTTAGTAACAGCTGCCAGAATAACCGCTACCTTATTCCATGCTGGAATAAACATCTGCCCTATGGCAATCGATATATCCTTTAAATTATCTTTAAATTCAGTCCATGCAAACAACCCTTTCTCTGACATTTCTTTATTTGCACCAGCAAACATCTTAGTCTTATCAATTATAACATCAAGTAATGCAGCCTGTTGCTGTTGTACTGACAAAGTCGCAGGATCTGCACCTGGGAATTTCATTATCATTTTTTTATTAAGTTCTTCCATGGACACCATAATACCCATGTTGGCAAGAAGCCTGGTATCCATGGTTTTTAATGAAGCTACCGCATGTTCAATATTTGCAGAAAAATCGGTACCAAGTGCCGCAGATGTATCTTTTACTACTGCTATAAACTGTTTCATTTGAGAAGCATCTAAAGAAGTAGACATCAAACTCACCGATGAAGCAAGTAACTCAGCTCTACTTGCTACGCCACCAATACTATCTTCAATAAGTTTCATTTGAGCAGAAAAACTTCTGCCAGTACTCAATGCTGTTTTTTCTAACGCAAACATACTACGCTGGATAGTAGTAGCATGTTGGGCCATCGCAAGGGATGCGGTCCCCCACATTGATGTGGTTTTAGCTAAATCATTGCGGATAGTCTTAAACACACCAGTAATATTTGAAGCAGTTTTTTCTAGTCTACGCTGGGCATTGACAAACGTAGTTGTTAGTCCTGCAGCAACCTTGGTTGCTTCAACACCAAATGCATTCATTGCCTCTTCGGATTCTGCTAAGCCTTTAAGCCACTGGTCAAACTTCACTACTAGCTGAAGGCCAATGGACTCTTTAAATTCTACGTTCCCTTGCCCCCCAGCGTAATCAGACATCTATTGTTACCCTCCCATTACTTTAACCCTACCTTATTACTACCACCCATAGTTGCAAACCAATTTTTAACATTATCTCTTGTTGGACCATCTACTATTGGCACTTTGTCTTTTGGTCTTGCCTTCCCCTTTATCATATCTCTCATTGATCTTCTATTCTTGCGAAATTCTTTTATATTGCCCCCACCTTGGATTATTGACAACTCTTGACGTTCCATCTTCTCATCATCTAATCTACACAATAATAATTCTGAATACAGTTTAAATTGTGAAGGTGTTATATAATCCAATATATAATCATGGGACCATCCATACTCAGCAGCAAACTGCTCAAACATCCTACCCATCCCTATTCCGTCTTCTTCTCCTCTTTTGCTCGTTGCTTCATTATCTCCGCGATCACTATCGCGGAGAGCCTCCGAAAACCCATGATAATTTGCTCCAAACCATTAATCTCAACAATCTTAGTCAAAATTACTGGTAATTGCTTACCAGTAATGGTGCCAGCAGTCTCTTCATCGATCTCTAATGCTACCCTAATTAATTCATTTATGTCGTCACCAGCGTAACTAATAATTTTGGGCAGCCAGCTTGTCCATTTACCAATTGATTCCATATTTGTGAAATCTAATTCACCACTTGAAATAACATTTGATAGGACACGGCTAAAGACTTTAAACAATTGGGTATATTGTCGTAATACTAATTCCTTAATCTGTACTTTCTTAAGTTCCCCGGCTCTTCCAATTTCAACATAAACTGTTTCAGGATTCAAAATGTCCATTTCAGTGCGTGTATCTGCTACCGCCATATACCCTCCTCTAATAAATACGCCGGGAGTAGGCATTACCCTACTCCCGGCTAAGTGGTTAGGTGACTTAATAAACCATACCAGAACCAGTAATAAACGCACTTGCAGAAATATCTAGATAACCAAATGGCTCACTAGCATGGCCAGTATAATCCGCTAGGGCCTTAAGCTCAATCGGATATCCAACCCAGTCGGTCTGGTTAAATGGAAGCTCAAACGCACCAGCTGCGTTGGTCTTCCAGAACCGGAGATTTAAGTAATATCCATCTGGGAACCTATGGACACCAACACACTCAACTTCCTCTACCGCGCCTGTCCCACCAAGTGGAATATGTCCACCAGAGACGTTGGTAATACCACCAGTAGTAATGGCAACCATATCGCCAGTAACAGTAGCCCCACCCAATACTAATGCTAAGTTCTGAGTATTGAGCTGCTCAGCAGTACCACGAACAGCACAACTCTTAGAGATAACAACAACCTTGTCACGTGCTAACATTGTTGAGGATGGTAATACTGACGAGTGTTCCTTTACTTCTACTCCATAAGCAAACGAAGAATCCCGAATTGAACCAATATCATAATACTTGGTATCTGCAGTCCGCTTAAAATAAAGATTCATTACCCCAATTGACAACTGATTTGGATTTGTTCCATACATATCTAATTCCTCCTCTGCTACTTCCTTAAGATTTTGTTAAACGTGTTTCCATCGATATCGATGGATTACTCTACTAACATGCCCTTCATTTAGCCCATAAAAGCCGCTAATTCCTTTTGCGTGGCCTGTCCAGAAGCACATTTATTTCTTAACTCCCCTCTTTTACTTCCTTGACTGGCGTAATTCTACTGTTACGGCAATAGAGGTCACTCCATACCGATCTAACACTGGTTTGTTTGCCTGCCGTGGGTTTACCAAAATTGCTCCTATCTGCGGTGTAATTCCTGGTGTCGTAAACCAGTCCTTAACCGGTATAGATCTAAGATCATTGTTACCAGCTGGACTATACAACGCGTCCATAACCTGGTCGCAAATCTCCTCGACCTTTGTACCATAACGATCATCCTTAGCAAAGAATGTCAATTGCACAATTAACAATGGTTTGACGTTAAGTGTTCTACTCAAATAATCCACTTGCACCCATCTAGATAAATTGGCAGTATCATACTCAGATTCACTAAAATTAAATGACATACTCGAGAACGTATTGCGCAGATAATCATTAAAAGAACTACGCACATTCCTATTTACTCTAGATTGATGTAGCGCCATCTATTTAGCAACCTCTTTTATGGTAATCCCGATAACTTCTTTGGCATCTTCTACTAGCGTCATTGCAGCTTGACGAACTGCAGCAGTTGGCGGAGTTCTACTATCTCCATATTCAGTAGCTACCGCACCTGGATTACTATTAATAGTCTCTAAGTTTATGGACTCCTTATCTATCTCCTTTCTATATATTGAATTTTCCATACCTCTATCTAAAGCACTCCGTGCTGGGCGTACATCTTTCTTAGACAATATGCCAGATTCTGGTGAAACAACCGCTGCTAAACTCCTACCCTCTACCTCTAACGGTTTGGCCCACCCAGCCCTAGTTTCACCACTAGTTGCTGGGGTATTCTTGATTGTGTTTTCAATAGCATCTAGATATGTCCCAATGATAGGCTCTTTAACCGTGTATATGGTTTTAGCTTCTATACGCTTAAAGCGTTCAAGCCACTTCTGTACACCATTATTTTTATCAAACTCTACTTTTATCATATCTGCCTTTCAGTATTTATTACCACATAATTATACTCATCATCTGGTAATATTGCAGTTATATCATATATAGATGTACGTACACTATATGCCCTAGTAACACCAGTAATACCAATCCCAGCTGATAAAGTTACCTGAGTTTCACTATCAATAGTTTTAACTAAGTCAGTATACTCTAATGAATATACTCCCCCAGTAATAGGTTTATTAAATATCTTAATTGTGTCCCCAATCTTTATCCCGTTAGATTGGAACCTAGCAGTATCGCACATCAATATATTATTATATAAGTGAGCATTAATACGCATTTCAGGGCCATGTTCTATAGTATCTGTATAATACACTGGCATACTAGGTATATAAAACATCGTTTGGGCAGACCCACCAATACTTGTTTCAAACTTTAAAGCTGTTTCTGTAACTTTTGGCATGTCCATATCTGCTTCTACAAAATAGTTACTTTCATTCACCTGCGTACCTTCAGTACCTAGAGCAGGGTCACCAGTGCCACCAGAGATACTAAATCTACACAAATGTATATATGGGTTATTTGATATAGCGCGACCATGCAACATCTGCATTGCAAATGATGCTCGGATATTATTCTTTATACCAACAGAAAAAGTCATTTATCCCCTAGAGTGCCCTTCCAATATCTTGTATGCCCAAGGATTCATTACATTCTTACCCTCTTATTTCTCAGTGTTGATTGTACTTGGGATCAACCAAATCTCCACACTCGATCAAAAGCATCATCTACGGCATCATTATAATCGGTCCAGTCATACCCACTATATGGGTCAATGCGGTATCCACCCTCAACCTTTTCTGAATATGTCCTATCCGAATCTTGGACCTGTATAATATGCCCATTCCAAATCAAAATTTCTTTGTTTTGCTTAACGGCATACCACTCATCATCCAATTGCTTAACCCTACTCATAAGCTGTTGGGCAGATGATCCTAGAGATACACCCACACTACCCTTAGATACATTTGGCTTAGCTATATAATCATTCATCAAAATAGCTAGGGCATGACGGACAGATCTACGCACTACCCATGATAATTCGATGTCTTCTAAATCAGTAATTTCTGCTGGGATAGGGATAAGTTCACAAGAGGCATCAAAAATTGAATCATATAGCTGCCCAAGTGACAAATTATTTCCCTCAGACATCAATCGACGAGCAAGTGCATCGGCAAGTACGCCCCAAGTACCAAAATTCCTAGCATCACTAGGCATACTCTCAACTGGTCCCGTTGGATGATAAAATGTAGATTTATACCAGCTAGTAGGCTCACCACTCTCATCATGATAAACATATGTATCAATACCAGCGGTCAAAACAGGCCGAGTACCAGAGTTAGTTAATTCTGTGTATACGCCATATTTAGATGGGGCTTTATACACACGAATATGTGTATATGTTTGCATTACTGAATCTATATCTGGGACATAAATACTAAAAAATATATCCATAGATCCTCCTACTCATCTTCCTCTTCGATTAATATCTCTGCCATTATTTTAGCCTTTAGTATCTCCAACGCACCAACAAGTTCTATCGAATATTTAGAACAAAATATTGAGATATCCTCTCCAGATTGTAATAAAAGTATGCCGGTATCAATATCCTTATGGTCATCTAGAGTTTGCAAAAGTTCTTCTTTAATGAAATCCCCAACTTTAATAGTTGGGAAACGGACCAAATTATCAGCCATTTTGCGCCCCTATATTTCTGGCACCATCTAAAATAATACCTGCTAACTTACTGCCCCTATATACACTGCAGCATCAGACGCCGCCATAAATGGCACAATTTTACGTTCTCGTGGGAATAAAACAAGTGTGGGATCACATACAAACCCATGATTGTAGTATCTTTTACTAAATCCATCATCAACATTATATGTACCAGTCTTTACTAACCATGAATCTCCACCAAATGGAAACCCAGCCCTACCAGCTGCACCATAATGATAATAACTTTCAATCGCTGGAACGTGTGTATGGGCAGTAACTACCACATCTGCCGGAAAATAGCGTGAATATTCCATCTTCGCACCATATAACGTATTAATCTTTGAGTTTGCTCCAGTTTTATGCATAACTAAAATAGTATAAATTTGATCGCCAACATACAATTTTAATATGCCTTTCCCAGAAAAATATGGGATTCTTTCTTCTACCATCCTTGCTACTAGATTGTCACCAAACCATTTTTCATCACGTGTCTCATGATTCCCATACCCAACAAAAAGCAATTTATTCTTCTCCAATAAAGCGTGGAATATTTCACCCAACAATCTACGCTGCTTAGCTGGTGGTATCGCTTGACTTAAAATAGCGTGAGCATTACTAAACTGATAAAAATTATCAATCGTATCTCCGACAACACCCATATACATTCCATCAGTATTAAGCATAAATTCGTGATTACGCAAAAAAGACATATAATCACAACTAATAGACCCAAGATGCCAATCTGCAGTTAAAACTAAGGCAATTGGTTTTGTAGAATTTATCTTAACTGTTGCGATGTCTTGTTTTGATGAAGCTTTGTGATGAAGATCTTGTGTTGCTTGTGCTGCCTTTAACCATTCTTTATAATTAAAATCTCCTTGCTTCTTATCTGGGAACTCTAGTGTTACTGGATCATCACAGCCAGCCCATTTAGAATAAAGTGCATTTCGATCAATCTTATGCGGAACATCAATACCATAAACATCCATATAAAGTTCTTGCATTGCGCCCCAATGATTGTCTACCACAGCTGGTACTTCTAAATGTTCTCTAATGTCTCTAGAAGTTGGAATCCGTTTAATTTCATGTGCTAACTTGATAAGTTGCTCTTTAACCATTTTCTTTGCTTGTGTCATAGAGTCCCCATCATTCTATATTTTAACACTATTAAATAGAGATCCTAAATTCACTAATCCTTGGGATTATCATTTTTTTGTTAATATTAGGACGCGGATTTTGGTATACTACCCCATAAGATACCAATATAGCATTTAACTCATCTGTACCAGTATTATAATATAATACAAATGATACAGGACCATCAACATATAGAGTTTGATTAGTCCAATCAATTATCATTATTGACTCGTTTTTATTGTTAAAACCTTAGTAACAGCCAGGGCCGCAGCAAACTTGAGTGTAACAACATCAGCATTAGTATCTGATGCTTCTAGCGTTATTGCGTACACCCCACCACCAATCTCAGTTGGCGAATTTGCACACGCAGCAAATGCACCACCATCTAGCTTCCTTGTTGCTGTTACTGCACCAGTGAATGGTGTACGCCCATCACTAAGCATAGTCATGGCAAATGTAAAATCAGCCATTCTAACAGCCCTTTGAATACCGTCTACATCTTTCTCTGCTGCAGCAACAACCTCATTACTACCATCAATTATTTCAACACTATAAACCCCAGCGGGTACTCCAACTACCACGCTATACAAAGAAGATAATGAAGATGAATCTGGATATTCAACTAACGACACATGACAATCAGCAGTTTCTACGCCAACCCATCCTGCAGCAACGAAATCATAAAATTGCCCCATATCTCGCAACCTAGCAGCCAATGCCACACCATTATTATATCTAGTAGTAATTTTCATATACCCTGCCTCAATTGGAAATCTATATATTAATGTATTTATACCAAACAATACCAATTATTTAAGTAAGCCATTAACCTTTAATTGGTCAATAATTTCGTGTGGCTTCAAAAAAGCCTTACGATCTGGCACACACTGCTCCCAAAATACAAACTGATTTGGCCTTAGATAGGATCGATCTTTTAAAATATTTAAATTCTCTTGGTATCCAAAAATCGTTGGATCAGACGGCCCCCATATTACCACCCCAGGTTTCTTTAAATGATAACACATATGTTGTAAAAAATTATCAACAGAGACCCAAAAACTACACGGCATAATATATTTTGATGCTAATTCATCCAATGGCAAATTAAACACACAAGAAGATGAAGATACTAATTTGGGTTCTTTGCCAGATCCAATCTGTATGATATCGTTATATCCTTTTAATAATTTTATTAGCCCTTCCCAGTGTGGATAATTCTTTGGGCTTGGGCCGCCAGTACGTAAATTGCGAGACCAAGGTGAGATTATTATCATAATTTGCCTATTTCAACTTTAGCTTTATTTGAGATATTTAAATCAAAGTCTGCTATACCACTATATTTAGCATTACACCTCAAACAAGTTTCTGGTGCATTGCCTGTCATTTGCTTACCAGAAATCTCTTTCACATACTCCCATTTTTTGCTGGCTAAATCACTCAGACCAGTAAAAAGTATATTCCCTATTTTTATATCGTTGCGCCAATCATGGCAACACATATAAGTAGTACCGTCATTACCAATCAAAAAACTTTCAAAAGGAACGCCACAACTATTATTGTTACCATTTACCATAAAGTGTTGTATCCTGTTATCAAGGAGGGTTTCGCCACCTTCGTTAATCATAATATTATTAAAATACCCAACAAATTCATTCGGGTCTTTTTTAAAATAATTACTAATAAATGTACATTCAAAAAGTGCCATGCGGCTATCTTTTATTAAAATTGTTCCATTCGTCCACAACAAAAACCTACTTTGTGGTATCTGCTGTCTTATTCTCACCATAAGAGATAACATTCTTTCATTATATAGCATGGGCTCATTATAAAAATGCCACCCAATAAATCCAGTAAACATTAACGAATTATAAGCTTCTCCCACAGTCTTAATAATCACATCATCCGTTAATTGCTCCTTCCCACGTGGCATGTAAGTTATTGGACATACATTTTTATGTCTCTCGCTTAAATTACATTCCCGTCCCAATTCAAATATTAATAACTGCATCAAATTAAGCATTATCTACTTCATATAGTTTGGCATATGCATCTTTTAATTGCCCAGTCCAATGATTAAGATCCATAAATTCATAAATATTTTCTGTTGCTAATTTTTCTATGGCAGCTATTGATGTCAATTTAACTCCAACATTTTTAAATACCTGTGGGTAGCAACATCCAATTATTAATTTGTCGCTTCCATATTTCTCTTTAAGTTTAGGCAAAATATTTAAAAATGCGAAGTGGTCACCAATCCCACTATTTAAGTCTATTAATTTGTACCCCCACGACGCTAATCTCTTTGCGAATACTTTTTCATCACTATAATAAAATCCTTCATTTTGATGGCTTCTTATGCCACCACTAGATGATCTATAATGCCAAGTAACTATGTTGGTATCTACAATTAATTTATACCCAGCTCTTTTCAGTTCATGGGAAAAGATGGTCTCTTCTCTGTGCGCCACAGGAGACAACTCTACTGCATAATGAACAATCCCCGCTCTATACAAAAAAGAGCTATAAAGATGGTCTACTTCGCCAATGCCCTGTCTCCTAGCCCATTGAACATTTGGTGTATCTAAAATATCAACCATTTTATTAAATCCACCAGTTTGTTCTTCTCCTGGAGTAATAACGGCACCAGCGACTGCCCCAACAAAAGGGTCATCAAAATATTTTAAAAGTCTTTCTAAAACATCAGGCTCAGCAACTGTATCATCATCCATCCGCCACACCAAGTCATACCCAGACATATTGGCTTTTTCATGATTCCAGTGTTGGCCCAATCTAGGACCAAATTTCACTTGCCATTTAATACCCTTGCCATCCAGAGTCTTAAATAAGTGTTTATACACTTCGTTTTCTCTTAAGTCTTTCTGTTCTCCGTCATCATAAATGATTAGTTCGTCTGGTGACAATGTTTGATTAGCCACAGACGATATGGCTAACGGTAATGTAGTAAAATACCTATCCTTTGTAGATATACTACATAAAACTCTATATTTTTTATTTAATAAATCTGGCCTAATATATTTAATAGTTTTTTGTGGAGTCTGTATCCAATTTCCATTTGAATCCTTTGTAGACATCTCTTTTACATGCCCACAAATAAACCCACGTTCAAATAATTTATTATTGACTAATTCGAGTCCTTTATGAATTGGGTGTGTCTCTGGATGTACTTCTATTAAGATCATGCTAAATCTATCAAAAAGTTGGTCTGGCATAGAAAGTAATACGTCATATTCTGCGCCTTCTATGTCCATTTTTAACACCATATTATCATCGGTAATACTAAACTTTTTTAAAAGATCTTCGATTGTAATCGTACCTACCAATTTTCCTGGTTGATTAGAATAAATAGACGACGCACCCCCAGCGTTATTAATACTAACCATTTCATTAGACTTATCTAAAACTACCGCATTACACACATCAACTTTTATGTCTTGACAATATCGTTCCACATTGGCCACTAACCCACCAAATATGTCAGGTTGTGCTTCAATAGCCACAACTCTTTTTGCATACTGCATTGCAGCAAATGCAGTGAAATACCCGAGATTAGCACCAATATCAATGATAGTCCTGTCTTCTAATTCACCCTCTTTTATCCCATAAACATTAACATCAAAAATCTCATCATAAAGCCACCCATCCTGCTCCTTTAATTCTTGCTTGGCTTTACTCTTATCTTCCCATTTTAGAAAAATCCACCCAGCACCATCGAATTTATCTACCATATTACAACCTAAATCCATATATTCATCTCTAAACCCAGGAAAATCTTTCGCACTTAAATTATGCAGCACATGAAATGGCCCCCACCCACCAGGTGGCTCATTATTAGGGACTGAAATTAACAAACAATCCGTACTTTCTTTTAATTTTTGCGCTAGCATCTTTCCATTTGGAAGATGTTCTATACATTCAAGTACTATTATGGTATCAAATTTTTCTGGAAACCACGCACTATCCCAATCAATAACATTAATACACATAAACCTATGTGTGGAGTCTCCAAATTCTTTCGTCGCGAAATCGATTATATCCCTATTATAATCCATACCACTGTAATTTACGTCAGGGGGTAAAAACCTAGTTCCATATCCAGACCCACACCCAATCTCAAGTATTTTCTTACCTTTAAGATTTTTGGCTACCCATTCATATCTTGCTTTCTCATGTACATGTACGCCTGGTAAGAATGGTTCTTCTCTACCAATGGCTATGCGCTCTGCACCATTATTTAATTTATATTTCGGGTTGTGTCGTTCATAAACTATTTGATCATTTCTTCGGCAGGCTTCACCAATACCTGGAACACCATACCAAGTAGTTTGATATTTATGCTCAAGTAGAAAATCCACCTCAGCCAGTTTGTATCCAGCTTTTGTTGCTCTTATACAAAAATCCACATCTTCACAAGTACCAGGAGAAAAAATCTCATCCAATAAGCCAATTTCGTCAAAAAGTGTTTTCCTTATGGCAACACAGAAAAATGTCACATAATAACCACAAGCCATTTGATGCCATTTTTTATGTAAACCAACAATACCGATCTTTTCATCAACAAATGGGGAAAGCAATTTTTCAACCCATTCGTTATCAATCATTACAACGTCATCATTTAAAAGGATTACATAGTCAGTAGAAGCTACTTTTATTCCTTCGTTTGCAGCCTTAGGATATCCAATTGGGTCTGAAAAATCTACTAATTTATAGCCTAAACCTTTAACATATTCTTGTGTACCATCATGCGATCCATTAGCCACAACAATTATTTCACATTTGTCCTGTGTCAATGTCTTTTCTAGACTTTTAATACAGGGCTTTAAACAATCTTCTAAATGATTATATGACGTAGTTATAACTACTGAAGCCCTCATTTGGTTGCCTCACATCTAAAATTTGAATCACCTGGGTGTATTATCTGCTGTGCCCCAAATTTGATCTTATTTGGGTCCCACCCTGCCCAAACCAAATGATCCCAAAGTAATTCTGGCCACCAACCATACATATGAGGTGATGATATATTAGTCCTGTCATAATTTGGATCATTGGCGGATTGGTGTGTATTTGTAGCACTATATATAGCATTCAACACACCATATCTCTCTGCTTTGTTCGCCTCCAAAAACCTTTTACACAATACTTCAATATCAGGCAATTCCATTATAAGTGTGGCCCCAGGCTTTAAAACCCTCCGCCATTCTTTTAATACATCTATCGCTTTCCATGGATTAATATGTTCAAAAATATGCGAAGCAATAATACTCGAGATGGAATTATCCGCAAATCTACTCAAATCAGTAACATCAAAACATAAATGCGCCCTAGAATCATGCAAGTCTACACTAAAATACCCATCAAAATCCACCCCACCAGATCCTAAATTTAATTTAATATCTGGATGATATTTAAGCATATTTTTGAGTCCATTTTCTTTTATCACATACCGACCATACTCTGGGATATCATCCATTGTACCCTCACCTTTATGGTAAATTGGGTATGGGCCAACATTTATAAATCTATTCGACCCTGCATCGTGTCCAAGTTCATTTTGTACTCCTTCTGGTACTTGCATAATTTGAAATCCAGCTTTAACAGCACGCACACAATAGTCTATATCCTCACCACCGCCCATCCCATACACTTCATCTAATAATCCAAGCACATTGAACAATTTTCTTGAAATCAAAGCACAAAAGAATATAATTGTTAAATGAGCAGCATATCCATCATGAAGTATTAACGATCCAGTAACCCCCATATTATCATATTTTAAAAATGGGATTAATAATTCTCTTAGCCATACATTTTGCTTTTGATTTAATAATATTATATCATTATTTAATAATAATAAATAATCTCCAGTTGCCACTTTTAATCCTTCATTTGTAGCCTTAGAAAATCCTAATCCATTTTCAAAAAACAACGGCTTTATAAAGGAATATTGATTTTTAAGATCATTTAAATACTCGTGCGTTCCATCAGTACACCCATTAGCGACTATTATAATTTCTATATCTAAATCACTAGAATAAAAATCGGTATATACTAAAACACTATCGATGCAAGGTTTTAAACAATCTTCTAAATGATTATACGTTGGGATAACTACTGATATTTTTATTTTTTTTGAGTACCTATTCTCTAAAATCTTTGTATTGTTATCATAAAAACTTTTATCTATAATACTTTTAAATGTACCACTCCCATGATGAAATACAGGGAAATTTGACCTAGCGTGCCCTGTCCCAAATTCAGCTGAGACGTCTTCTGGGACCCCAACTAATGCATACCCAGCTATTTTAGCTTTTATACAAAAATCGCCATCTTCGCCCATGCCAGGGCTAAACACCTCGTCTAATAATCCGAGCTTATCAAAAAGTTCTTTTCTAATAGCGACTAACCAAAAGGACAAGCATTCCCAAGTAATCTCTCCATACCTACAAGAAAATTTTGATGGCCCGACCAAACCAACAAACGGATCTGTCATTGGAGCAAGTAATAATGGAAGCCACGAATCATTTAGAATAAGTAAATCGTTGTTCATCAGTACTACACACTCTCCAACTGCTATTTTTATCCCCTCATTTACAGCTTTTGTATATCCAATGGCCTGATCAAACCATAGGTAATTAAACCAAAGATGTGTCTCTTTGAGTGTGCGAAGATATTCTTCTGTCCCATCTGTGCACCCATTAGCTACGATTATTACTTCTACATCTTCAAATTTAGTATTTTTAATAATACTATTAATACAAGGCCTAAGAAAATCTTCAAGGTGATTATATGTAGGGATAATAACGCTAACTTTCATGCAAATTCCTTTATTTTTGTGTTATTAATACAAAATTTATACTTTATTATCGCATTTTTACTTTAATTATACAATATATCTAACCCCCACCAAAGGTACCTTACAATTTGGGCAAGCTGGCGATCTTGTATTCGTATTCTCTATTATGTCCCACTTCATTTCGTAATCTTTCCATTTTTTATTGCAACTTGGACATTGGTTTTTTGGTATTTTATTGTTTTGATGGACATTTAAGTAATTTCTAATATCTATCTTAGACATTAAATACCCTCCACTCCTAGTTTATATATTTGTTACAACATTACATAATATATTTGGTAGTGGCGTATAATATACCTTCATCAGTACAATATGAACCCCAGCAACTGCATCATCAGAAGCGGTTGAGCAGCCAAGCCTAAGCCCAAAATTTGAATGCTTTACAACATATGGTGTTAACGTAGCCCCCCACAGATCCGATGAATAACCAAAATAATTTGTCCATCCAGAACTACCAAATTCCCATGGGGACATAGCAAAGCCACCCTTTGCATCTCCTATTGGGGTACCGTCTATGCCGACCATCTGTATAAAATCGAAATAAGCATTATATGTATATCCACAGCTAGTATTAACCCAAACATAAATCCCATTTATTACTGCATTATTTGGGATCACACTAACATCAGTATCCTGAGCCACATACCTACCATCTTGCCCTTGTAATATGTACGATTTACCAGCTTTGTCGCCTCTACCGCCTCCAATACTAGCATCGTAATCACCAAACATTCCTTGCAATCTAAACGCATCGTTTGGAGTAGCCCAATCCATATCATCATATGGATTTGATGCGTATGTGCTAACATTATTAAAAGAAAACCAATTAGTTTCTCTCATCCCCATGATAATAATCCTCTAAATTGTACAAGTAAGATTTACAACTAGTTTGGCCACTGCACCCGATACAGCAGAGATGTCAAGCCACAACCACCTACCAGCACCTAAGGTGTCATCGTTAAAACTACTTATATCTGAAGTACCAGTCATTGAAGTTACTTGATCAGAGGTCAGTATATTAGAACCAGATGTCCCTATTGTTTCCCGTTCTTCTATGTTAAACGATACCGAGGTAGCAGTGGTAATATATGCATCTACTCTTGTTACAATATGAGCTTCATTAATTCTTGGGCCAGGGACCCCACCAATTTCTGGATTAGATATAACCCATGTATATACTCTTATGTTTGATCCTATACCCTGTATACCACTATAACCCGATTTCCCAGAATACCCAGATCCACCAGGGACATTACCTGAGAACCCTGAATAACCAGACCCACCAGGAACAGCGCCAGAATGGCCAGAGTAACCAGAGGTTCCTATTCCAGAGAACCCTGAATAACCAGAAGTCCCTTGGGGCCCAGGATTTTGGCCAGAATACCCCGACCAACCAGATGGTCCAGGATTTTGGCCAGAATACCCAGAAGGCCCTTGTACACTACTAGAAAATCCTGAGTATCCCGACCAACCAGCACCAGTTGCACCTGAGTATCCAGAAGAGGCTAAAATATTCCAATAACTTAAATTGGTAGGTACCCACCCAATTCCTTCTTGTATACAAATATACGAACTTCCAGCATACGAAACACAATCAAATTCAAAATAAAAAATACCTGAGTCCCAAACTCCTGCCCATGGGTAATTAGTACTAGCAGTGCCTGAATAACCCGACCCACCCGAGTAACCCGAGTAACCCGACCCACCAGGGACATTGCCTGAGAATCCTGAATAACCAGAAGTAGATGAAAATCCAGAATACCCAGATGACCCTGACCGTTGCCAATAAGTGGTTTGCGTTATTGGGTCTTTATTTGAACCACTCAAAATGGCAACATACGAATTACCAAGATATTCAATGCAGTCATTTATGGCATAAGTTGTGCCACTATTCCAAGTACCTAACCATACGAATTGAACACCCGAGATACCTGAGAAACCAGAGTAACCAGAACCACCAGGGACTGCACCAGAATAACCAGAAGTACCAGAAGTACCAGAGAACCCAGAGTATCCAGACCCACCAGGGACAGTACCAGAGAACCCCGAGTAACCAGATCTTCCAGAGAAACCAGAGAAACCTGAATATCCAGAATCTCCGTACCCCGCATAAACCCAGTTACCACTTTCCTTAATTTTTAATCTACCCATCATCCACCCCTATGCATTTACTATTATATTGCGCACGCGATTGGCATTGGCTGGCCTTGTATAAAAAGACAGTGTCTGTGAACATTCAACCCACGCATTATACCCCAATGAGGCAGCTTGCGTTTCGCCGCCTGATGTTAAATCTGTTCCACTTACTACATGCTTGTACGTATTATATGTCGTATATGAAGTAGTTTTTGTATTATTTGCCCAATACCCTATACTAAACACAAGATAATCGTTATTAGATATCGTCCAATTTTCTCCCATAGTATAAAGGACTGTACGAGCTGTGGCAGCAGATGCTGTTGTCGTAGGTATTACCTCTGTAGCTCCATAGATTATATAGGAATTATACGTGTGTACATTTACATCGTTATCAGTATACTGAGAAATAGAAAAGGCTAAATAAGAATTCTGGGCAGTTGCGGCCTCTCTACAACACATTTGTAGCCTAAATGTCTGGCCACTATTTATTGTTTGTTCGTTTAATGGTAATGTGTGCCACCAAGCAATCCCATAATAAGTTGCCTGGTCAGAAACTTCTGTATAACTAAGTTCTGTATCCATTGCTGTTGGAGTTTGAGCAGCTGTTCTGGTCTGATATTTATATGTGTCCCCATTAGTCTGGTACCACCCCTGCCAAGGACCATACGAACCACCAGATGGATTTTTAGTTGCAGCATTATTTCCAAAATACAAACGAGTAGCCATTTATTACTCCGTAAATATAAATGTACAAGCTGGGCAATTAGCTATTTGTGATGCATTTTCAGGAAACAATATGCATCCTTTAAATATATCAAGTATATTAGTTCTAATAGAACATTCTGTACCATTGTTCCTACCAAGCCCATTATTTCCACCAGTTAAAATAGTCAAATATTGACATTTATGTACTCCATTAACCATGTCCACAACATACCCACATAACAGATCAACACAAGCAGCAATATTATGAGTACAACATTGGCCACACTGATTACAATCCCCCGACCTACCAATAGGATCTAAATTAATGGTCACCGATCCAATGGTTGGGATGTTAATGGTATATTGCCCACTCATACATCGATTTTTACCAGTCACCATTACCCTAGTAGGGATTTTTACTGGGGCTTCTGGTGAATTTATATCTGCCCCAACTACTGGAAGGTGTATTAGTTTGCCATCTGTTGTTTGCAACCAGATAAGCCCCATAATTATGCCACCGTACAACTTAATGTAATAACAAGTTCTGCTGGTGTACCAGAAACACTGGCAATATCAATCCACAACCAATTATCTGCCGCAAGGGCACCATCACTAAATGAAGTTGTAGTGGTACCACCAGTTACCGCCACCTGATCCGAGGCTAACAGGTTGGTTCCAGCAGAACCTATTGTAGAACGTTCCTCAATATTAAATGTGGCTGAAGTGTTACTAGTAACAAATGAATCTATTCTTGTTGCTGTGTGGGCTTCTTTTAATCTTGGCCCTGGCACGCCCCCATTAGCTGGTGATTGAACAACCCACGTATATACCCTTATATTAGACCCAGGTCCTTGTAAACTACTAGAATACCCAGATTTTCCTGAATAACCAGACCCACCAGAATACCCAGATCTACCAGACTGACCAGAATATCCAGATGCGAACAACGAACCAGTATCATCACTATCCCACCATAAATCGCCATCAACAGAAGTTCCTGGCTCACTTGCGTTTATATATATCTTGCCACCTTCTGTCCCTGAGAACCCAGAGTAACCAGACCCACCAGGGACATTACCTGAGAACCCAGAATACCCAGACACACCCTGCACACTACTAGAGAATCCTGAATAACCAGAAACCCCAAGGCCAGAAACTCCACTATAACCAGATGGGCCCTGCACAGTACTAGAGAACCCTGAATAACCAGACCCACCAGGAACAGCTCCAGAATAGCCAGACGTACCAGACGTACCAGAATAACCAGAATAACCAGACGTACCCTGAGAAGCTAATAAACTCCAAAAGGTAGGTTCTGTTTCTGGATCTTTATTGGTTCCGTTGTATATACTTATATATCCATTACCATTATGTTCTACACAGTCATTTTTTGTATACGATATACCAGACTCCCAAGAACCTCTCCAAGTATACAAAACCCCAGGACCAGAATAACCAGAGGCCGCTACTAAGTCCCAATAAGTAGTTTGTGTATCTGGTTGTTTGTTGGTACCTCCTAAGATACAAATATACCCCGCGCCATTGTACACTATACAATCATCTATATTGTATGCATACCCACTGTCCCATTCACCTAACCACGGATATTTACCACCGCCACTATATCCAGATAGTCCAGCTATCGAACTAGAATATCCAGAATAGCCAGATCCTCCAGGGACACTACCAGAATAACCTGAGAATCCTGAATAACCAGAACCACCAGCACCTGAGAAGCCTGAGTACCCAGACGGACCCGAATAACCCGCACCAGAAAATCCAGAGTAACCAGACCCACCGGGAACAGTACCAGAGAATCCTGAGTAACCCGAAGTACCTATACCTGAGAATCCTGAGTAACCTGAGGTCCCTGCAACGGAGCTAGAGAAACCTGAGTACCCTGAAGCCCCAGCTCCTGAGAATCCTGAATAACCAGATCCACCAGCACCTGAGAATCCTGAGTAACCCGAGGTTCCTGCAACAGAACTAGAGAAACCTGAATATCCTGAAGTGCCTATACTAGAGAACCCAGAGTAACCAGAAGCCCCTGCACCTGAAAATCCTGAATAACCCGAAGTACCTACACCCGAGAACCCTGAGTAACCCGAGGTTCCTGCAACAGAACTAGAGAACCCAGAATAACCAGAGGTCCCAGCACCTGAGAAACCTGAATACCCAGAAGTACCTGCAACAGAACTAGAGAATCCTGAGTAACCAGAGGTTCCTATACTAGAAAACCCAGAGTAGCCCGAGTTTCCAGAATAACCAGAGAATCCTGAATAACCAGAGGTTCCTGCAACGGAACTAGAGAAACCTGAATAACCAGAGGTTCCTATACTAGAGAACCCTGAATACCCTGAGGTCCCTACACCTGAGAATCCTGAGTACCCCGAGGCCCCTGCAACAGAGCTAGAGAAACCTGAGTAACCCGAAGCCCCTGTACCAGAGAATCCCGAGTAACCAGAGGTACCTGCAACAGAACTAGAGAACCCTGAATAACCAGAAGTACCTGCAACGGAGCTAGAGAATCCAGAGTAACCAGAGGTACCTGCAACAGAACTAGAAAATCCTGAATAACCAGAAGTACCTGCAACGGAGCTAGAGAATCCAGAGTAACCAGAAGTCCCTATACTAGAGAATCCTGAGTAACCTGAAGTACCTGCAACAGAACTAGAAAATCCCGAGTAGCCAGAAGTCCCTATACTAGAGAACCCTGAGTAGCCCGAAGTCCCTGCAACAGAGCTAGAGAACCCAGAATAACCAGATGTCCCTGTGCCTGAGAACCCTGAGTAACCCGAGGTACCTACACCTGAGAACCCTGAGTAACCCGAGGTACCTGCAACAGAACTAGAAAATCCCGAGTAACCCGAAGTACCTACCCCTGAGAATCCTGAATAACCAGAGGTACCTGCAACAGAACTAGAAAATCCCGAGTAACCCGAAGTACCTACCCCCGAGAATCCTGAATAACCAGAAGTACCTGCAACGGAGCTAGAGAATCCAGAGTAACCAGAAGTCCCTATACTAGAGAATCCTGAGTAACCCGAGGTACCTGCAACAGAACTAGAAAATCCCGAGTAGCCAGAAGTCCCTATACTAGAGAACCCTGAATAACCAGAAGTACCTACCCCTGAGAATCCTGAATAACCAGAGGTTCCTGCAACAGAACTAGAGAAACCCGAATAACCAGAAGTACCTACCCCCGAGAACCCTGAGTAACCTGAGGTACCTGCAACAGAACTAGAGAACCCTGAATACCCAGAAACACCTGCACCTGAGAACCCAGAATAACCAGATGTCCCTGTGCCTGAGAACCCTGAGTAGCCCGAAGTACCTATACCTGAGAACCCTGAGTAACCCGAGGTACCTGCAACAGAACTAGAAAATCCCGAGTAACCCGAAGTACCTACCCCCGAGAACCCTGAGTAGCCCGAAGTACCTATACCTGAGAATCCTGAGTAACCTGAGGTCCCTGCAACAGAGCTAGAGAACCCAGAATAACCCGAGGTTCCTACACCCGAGAATCCCGAGTATCCCGAAGTGCCTGCAACAGAGCTAGAGAAACCTGAGTACCCAGAAGTACCTACCCCTGAGAAGCCTGAGTAACCCGAGGTACCTGCAACCGAACTAGAGAACCCAGAATAACCAGATGTCCCTGTGCCTGAGAACCCTGAGTAACCCGAGGTACCTACACCTGAGAACCCTGAGTAACCCGAGGTACCTGCAACAGAACTAGAAAATCCCGAGTAACCCGAAGTACCTACCCCTGAGAATCCTGAATAACCAGAGGTACCTGCAACAGAACTAGAGAACCCAGAATAACCAGATGTCCCTGTGCCTGAGAACCCTGAGTAACCCGAAGTACCTGCAACAGAACTAGAGAACCCAGAATAACCAGAAGTACCTGCAACGGAGCTAGAGAACCCTGAATAACCAGAAGTACCTACCCCTGAGAATCCTGAATAACCAGAGGTTCCTGCAACAGAACTAGAGAACCCTGAATAACCAGAAGTACCTACCCCCGAGAACCCTGAGTAACCTGAGGTACCTGCAACAGAACTAGAGAACCCTGAGTAACCCGAGGTACCTGCAACCGAACTAGAGAATCCTGAGTATCCCGAGGTCCCTACGCCCGAGAATCCTGAGTATCCCGAGGTCCCTACCCCTGAGAATCCCGAGTACCCTGAAGTACCTACACCTGAGAATCCTGAGTAGCCCGAGGTTCCTGCAATAGAACTAGAGAAACCTGAGTAACCCGAAGTACCTGCACCAGAGAATCCTGAGTAACCCGAAGTACCTGATCCCGAGAAACCTGAGTAACCCGAGGTTCCTGCAACGGAACTAGAGAAACCAGAGTATCCCGAACCACCAGCACCTGAGAATCCTGAGTAACCCGAAGTCCCTATGCTTGAGAACCCCGAGTAACCAGATGTCCCTGCAACAGAACTGGAGAACCCCGAGTATCCAGATCCACCAGGGACATTACCTGAGAAACCAGAATAACCAGATCTTCCAGAGAAACCAGAATACCCAGATTTCCCAGAATAGCCAGAGAATCCTGAGTAACCTGAAGTACCTGCAACAGAGCTAGAGAACCCTGAGTAGCCCGAAGTCCCTGCAACAGAGCTAGAGAACCCAGAATAACCAGATACACCTGCAACAGAACTAGAAAACCCAGAATACCCAGAGGTCCCTATGCTGGAGACTCCCGAATACCCAGAAACACCTACACCTGAGAATCCTGAGTAACCCGAAGTACCTACACCTGAGAATCCTGAGTAACCCGAAATACCTACACCCGAGAACCCTGAATAACCCGAAGTACCTACACCCGAGAATCCTGAGTAACCCGAAGTACCTACACCTGAGAATCCAGAGTAACCCGAAGTACCTGCAACGGAACTAGAGAAACCTGAATAACCAGAGGTACCTACTCCTGAGAATCCCGAGTAACCAGAAGTGCCTACCCCTGAGAATCCCGAGTATCCTGAAGTACCTACACCTGAGAATCCTGAATACCCAGAAGCGCCTAATCCTGAAAACCCTGAATAGCCAGAAGTAGACGAAAATCCAGAATACCCAGATACACTTGAAAAACCGGAGTAACCAGATGTACCCTTTAGTGTACTTGGTATATGCAATTATTATATCCTATTCTAAGAGGTATTATTAATATACCATAATAAATCAATGTAATTTTTTATACTACCATGAACCAGTTGGGCGTATTAAAAATGGCAATGACCCCTGTATTTGGGTTTCCTGCGCTCCCCACGAGCTAAATACTGGATTGGGGACACGATAGTGCCCGATAAAAATACGGTCCCAATAAGACGAAGCACCAGTTTGACCTTGGTTCAACCGTAATGTATCAAAAAATGGTGTATAAGCACCAAGATTGAATAGCATGCTAGACCCAGAATATGTCCACACACCATCATAATAAAAATAATAATGCGTAGATGATTCTACTGATATGCGGAAATCATGCCAAACATTATAGGTAGTTGTTAAAGAGAGATCGCAATACCACGTGGATATATTGACATACACGGCTGGCCCAAATGATCCATAAAAACATCCGCCCATTTTTTTAAAACTTCTTTCAAACATTTCCACGCTGGCCACATAATAAGCCCCAGCAGTTGACATTCCTTTCCATTCCACAAATATATACGGCATAGTCCAATAATCAGGGAAAAGCATTCCTATTGTTTTATCTATATTAACTACAGTATTATTAAGATATAAAGCTTTGGACCCTTCATATTTAACCGTCTCTTGAACGGCAAATTGTGTATACCCAGACCAACCACCTTGTCCATTAAGAACCCCCGCAGTATACGAATTAAAATCTTCAAAAAAAATAAAAGTATTTTGCCCACTACTATATGCAGGAGCATTTTTGTTGCCATAATACATATAAAAAGTAGTATCGCTAACACCAATACTATCAAATTTTACCCAAACAACGGCTTTTTGGTTTGGTGTGGTACCTGTAATCCCATCAACCCAATAACTAAGACATTCATGCCCAGAAGAATTAGTAAACCGGAGATCATTAAAATTAGAAGAAACAAGCCCACCACAATTTACGTCCACCCCAGTAACACCACTACTCTCACCAATGTTTATTTTTAATTGATAATCCACAACTGCACCGGAAGCCCTATATAATGCAAAAGGATTACGATATGTCCAGTCTTTTAGCCAAGCCAAAATTAAATACCCCCCCTCCCCAAAAAATCTATTGATTCAATAATCCCCTTGGATATACCGATACATCAGAATATTTATCCCACAATTGATCACCTTGCCCGCCATCATAAATCGCAGATACTTCTTGTGCAGTTAGGGACCTATTCCATAAAGCAACTTCATCTAGCCCACCATTAAAATGATATGGCGTAGTAGAATCATAATATCCAATAGTAAAAAATGAGGTGGGCGTAAATGGTATATAGGTAGTAAGAGTTTGATTTAATCCGCCATTTAAATAAAACTGCCAACTAACACCCCCAATATTAACTGCCACTATATGAATCCATTGATTATATTGCAACGATATATTTGTATTATAATATCCAATACCAGAAAGACAAAGAAGCATTTGAGTTCCAGGATGCCCATAATCTCCAGTTCCAATGCCTAGGGCCCAACCATCAGTATATCCATTATGTACAAAACACCCTCTTTCGTACTGATTGGGTAAAAATGCCCATAAAGAGACTGAGAAATTTATTTGTTTAGTACAAATCACATCTCTACTTAATTCTGCATAATTTAACGCCATTGCGTGACCATATCTAACAGCAGGGCCTATGTACGATATTGTTTTTGCGTCTTGTTTGTAAAGTTTTACTAATGAAAAGCCAAAATACCCAGAATAAATAGCCGTACAAATAAATCTAAAATATCTAAATGGGGTAGCCACATAATTATTGCAAACAAACTCACAAACAACACCATTATATGGTAATGGATCCCACGTCCGTTCATCTAACGTAGTCCAATGGACATCATTATTACTCCCTTGGACGGCCCATCCACTGAAATCAGAGGTAGGTTTGAAACTGTATTTGTATAATATCTGCGGTGTATGGGTCTCACCGAGGTCTAACTTCAACCATTCACCATCTATTGCATTATACGCAGAGCCCCATGCAGTGCCAGCATCATCAAATGGCATATAGCAATTGCCATAGGCACTATAGTAAGAACTACATGAAACAGTATACCCATATGCTGAAGCTGTGGTATCATTGTACGGTTCGGTAAAAACATCCATGTATGTAGGAGAAAAACACGAATAGTACTCACTTGTTCCAGCGGCGGTTTCATACAAATACATTTCACCTAGGTAAAACTGACCCCCATGGCTCTCTGAAACACTAAGCATAAAATAGCGATATGCTGTTGTATGGACAGTACAATGGAACTCAGACATCTGCCATGCTGTTGTTGGTGGTGGGTGATTATTAACTGTATGTAATATATTCCAATTTGTATTATCATTACTACCTTGCATTGTCCAATATCTAGGGAAATAAGTATATTGAGCCGCTTGAAGCGCATAACTATACAATACCTTTGTATTTCCTGTCCCGAGATCAATCTTAATCCACCCACTAGTATAATGTGAAGTATAGTAACCTTCTGCATCAACATTTTTACTAAATGCCGAATACGATGGATTCCAATTTTCATTGGCAGATATGACATATGGAGATGGTAAAGCATATCCAGTCATATTATGAGGCGCAAAATCTATAAGTGCTACGTTACTACTTAGATTACGGGTACCCCAGGAATCATTATAATCATCTAAATTATAATAAGCCTCAAGCCCATCGATTAGTGTGCCAGCTATATCTTTTAGAAACTCAGGATGGATATCTACAGCCATAAGCCCTCCTATTTCTTAATAATAGGCCGGTGGCCAGCAATAAGGTCTGCACGCAAAATATCCTTTTTAATACTTGGTTTTTGCACCCCGACATATTTATCTTCTGGGCCAGAAACAAATAATTGCGGCTGATCAAAATATGCTGGTGGGTCAATATTAATAGATGTATACCCTACCACGTCTGGTCTGTGTTCACCGTGGTATTTATTGCCAGTATAAACATTAGTAAAAATATTTGGTCTATGGCCATCAAAAACATCGCCATAATAATTTAAAGTTGCTGGTACATATACTCCTTCTTCTACGCCATACGGATTGTATGACCAAGCACTCCAGCCACCAATATATATATGTTGTCCAGTCCAGTCTATAATCATAAGTCACATATTTTCATACTTACTGGGGGTAGTCATTCATCGCCTACCTTCATAGGTCAGTCTTTATGGTGATTACTCTATCAAGTGCCCCAGTAGCAGTGAACCTTAGTGTCACCATGTCACCATTTAAATCTGATGCTTCTAAATTAATAAGATATACACCATTACCAACGCCAACTGGAGCATTCGCGCACGATGCAAACACACCAGCATCCAACTTTCTTTGTGCAGTAATCGTAAGCCCTGGCATTAATGTCTTACCATCAGTTGCACTGATCATAGAGAATGTGAAATATGGCATTGCAACATTTTTCTTTATGCCACCAGGTAAGTTGTCTGTCTTTGCTTTAATAAGATCAATTTCTGCATCCCTAGTACCAGCAGTTAAAGTCCTTAATGCGTATGCCCATACTTCAGCCGCTGTAAGTGATGGTGATATTTTATACAACACAACTGAAAGCTTATCAATATATAACCTGTGTCCACCATTTAATGTACCACCATGTGAATTATGCTGCAATCTAATACGCACTAATCCAGTAGTATTCACAACATGGTTACTACTAAAAACAAATTGTCTAAAATAGTCTTGATTAGCGTTGTCTAATTCGTTTGCTTCAGTAGACAGTTGCTCCCATGATGCAGCTACGTTATCATATGCGTATACCTCTACATCATGTTGTGCTCCGCCTTCATACCTACCGAAGAACTGTATATGCCCAGGTACTAATGACGTATCAACTGTAAAATCAAAATCAACTTGTACCCCATACGCTGTAGCCACAACTTCAGCAATCTGCAAATATGTATCATTATGTGTTAGTGTATTGCTCCAGCCACCACTAATCACAGTACCTTGACTTACAACAACCGCACCAGCACCAGTAACTGCGTAAGTTGTAGCCTGCACTAACTGATTGACATCAAAAATTGACGCTATCTGTTGTCCATTTTCAGTCTGTGCTCTAACACCGACCCCAGTAATACCACTAGACCCACCACCCAAAACCTTTCCACCAACATCTCCATCTAATGACCTACCAGAAGCACTCCAAATTTCGGCTGCAGAAGCACCACCACCAGTAATGGTTTGAGTAAGGGTCCTTGTAACATACTCCCATATTTGCTGCGATGTGGGTGCAAATCCGGCCTTGTCTGTCAGGGCTCTATTTGCATACTCCCATATTTGCTGTGGTGTGGCACCACTCCCACCACCCGTAGCAAAACTAATGGCCTGTACTGGCTGTTGATAATTAATTCTAACTATATAAGAACTAAGGGTATTAACAAACGGGTCACCACCACCATCGACAAGTATGATACCGTCAGTAACCGACAGTGTATGACTGGCTTCTTGTGGACGCAATCTCCACCCATTAAGTAAAAATATATAGATAGGGATTTTAGTACCAGCGCCAGCATCAATATCATCACCGCCAACCTGAGCCATGGCGGGTAGATATTTAGAATTGTCGCTTGTAGTAAACCAATCTACCCACCGGGACCACATATCACGTATAGAAAGTGATGTGGTCCCGGTGGACAGTATAAGTAACTTATTTGGTCCGTCAAATGTAATAGCCAACCCATCACCTCATATTATGGGTTGCTGTATCCTCTGTCTTGCTCAGCAGTAAGCGTGATCCCCTGTCCGACTGCACGTGTAATAGTATATGCCGTAACAACTGGCTTAGCTTGTCCTGGTCTACCAGCAACCACAGTTACTGCAGCAGTTGTACCAGATGATCTGCCCCCTTGTGTGTTGCTATCATAAGCAAATGACCAGGAAATAGACGATGTGCCAATCGATCCAGCAATTGGCGAGGCATCCTTATCATTAACAGTCACTGCACCAGACTCGCCATAATCATCAAGTGCTCCACCTAGAGCAGTGAAGTACATCCGATAATACCCACCAGCTCCAACCAAGAACGAGTTGAAATTTAGGGTACCAGTCGCATTAAATGGGAAATTCCTCTTTGTTGCAGTATTATCATAGAAATCAATTGTCGTTGCGTCGTCAGGTTGGAACCCAGAAACATAAACACCAGTTCCACCACCATTTGGATTAGCTGGGATGCCCTTACCAGTTTCAAGAGTAGAACCAGCCATAGACAGTAATAGGTCGGCGGTCTTACCAGTAACTGATCCTGCAGTCTGATCAATATCACTATTTTGACGCAGTAAATAAGCAATCTTTGTGTAGATTTGCTGCTTTGTAGCAGTAATTGGTGATACTCTCTGTATTGTAAATGACTGATTGCTTAAAGCATTTGGTGTCGTTCCAGTAATTGTGATTACAGTACCTGTTGGTGTACCAGAAATAGTGTAAGTACCTTTATTAGTACCCTCGTGGATAGTAACCGTTCCACCAGCATAATCAGTACCAGTAATACCACCAGCAGCAGAAGTGATTGTACTACCACCAGCAGTAGTGACTCCATCAATACCAGACCATGTGCCTACATCAATAACAATACCAAAGTCACGAGGTGTTGCAGGAGTATCTACATCAATAGAAAATGCACCAGAAAAATATTTGACTCCAATTGGAGTATATGTACCACCTGTTAATACAACGGCATCAGAAGCAACAATGTTAAGGTCTAAAGCATTGGCAACTGGCAACCCGATCTTATACGAGCCAGTAGCCGTCTCACCGATAAGGGTTAAATTGGCCGACGCATAAGAGTATTGATATTCACGACAGAATACCTTAAAAAACGCTTTCTTATCAAAGTTGCCGTTTGAGGCATCCCCATAAATCTGTATTGCTTCGTTTCCTTCATCTGCAAACGTAAAGTTTGTTGGTGCATCAGTAGATGCCCTTTGGAAATAAAGCTGCGCACCAGAGTTAATGTCGCCCAAGCTAACCGCGCCGACGTACTGCCTATTTAACACTCCACCAGATGAATACTCTGACCAACCAGCATCTCTAACATATGTGCGGGTAGTATCATTTAGGGGTTTCCAGCCGTTATAACTGGCTCCATCAAACCCCCAAACGAACATGCCTGCACGCGGATCTCCGATAACGTACCCAGGGAATGGGTATTTATTGTACGCCGATGTGGTCCACAAGTCAACAAATTTGGAGTATAATGCCTGGGCAGATACACCATCCTTTGGAGTAAGATTGCCAGTCCCACTAAGCCCAAATGTCTTACCAGTAGTATCAATCGCAAGTTCATATCCCACACCTAATAGATCAGGATCAATGATTTTAGCCATCTACTTTAACCTC
>Ga0315276_10000570_pt1 | contig 31719 bp, 34 predicted proteins | sample YL17G05_0_MG_FD_204542 | JGI IMG/M metagenome (GOLD analysis project Ga0315276, IMG submission 204542) | Sediment microbial communities from Yellowstone Lake, YNP, Wyoming, USA - YL17G05_0 | ecosystem: Environmental > Aquatic > Freshwater > Lake > Sediment | place: USA: Wyoming | collected... | reverse complement strand
CAGGCTAGCGAGCGTGACGCATCCGCCGCTTATCCGGGGATCACCACGGCCTGCGACGTGGCGCGGCCCGGCGCGACCGGCACGAGGTCGAAGCCGAGCTGCTCGACCCCTTCGATGGCGCGCCGCGTGGTGATGAACGAGCGCCGGTGGAAGGGCGTGACGCCCAGCACGGCCATCGCCGCGCGATGCTCCGCCGTCGCGTAGCCCGCGTTGCGCTCCCAGCCGTAGCCCGGGTGGCGGGCGGCGAGGAGGGCCATCAGGTGGTCGCGGACGACCTTCGCGACGATCGACGCGCAGGCGATCGAGTACACGAAGGCGTCGCCGTCGACGATCGCGTCGTAGGGCCCCACTTCCTCCTCGAATCCGGCGATCCGCAGCCCGTCGACGAGGACGTGGTCGTGGCCGCCGAGCCGGGCGAGGGCGCGGCGCATCGCGAGGTGGGTCGCGTGGTAGATGTTGAGGCGGTCGATCTCGGCGACCGACGCCGCCCCGACGCCCACCGCGAGGGCCCGCCGTCGCACCTCGGGGGCAAGCGCCTCCCGCCGGGCGGCGGAGAGGGTCTTGGAATCACGGACGCCCGGGATCCGGTGCGCGTTGGGCCGGATGATCACCGCCGCGGCCACGACGGGGCCGCACGCCGGAGCCACCCCGACCTCGTCCACGCCGGCCACGAGGGTGACGCCGGCACGCCACAGGGCGCGCTCGCGACGGAGCGTCGGGACGGGAGGGGCCATCGCCGGACAGGGTAGCGGGAATGGGCGCGGCCCCGTCGGGCGACGGGGCCGCCGGGTCGCGGGTGCCGGCCCGTGCGGCCGACCGGAGGTCAGCTCGGGCGCCGCTCACGCAGCGTGGCGGCCTTGCCGACGCGGTCGCGCAGGAAGTAGAGCTTGGCGCGGCGAGCCACGCCGTGGCGCACGACCTCGATCCGCTCGATGCGCGGGCTGTTGATCTTGAACGTGCGCTCGACGCCGACGCCCGACGCGATGCGCCGGACGGTCACGGAGCGGGTGATTCCGCCGCCGGTGAGGCGGAGAACGGTCCCCTCGAAGACCTGGATGCGCTCCCGGGTGCCCTCGACGACCTTGGCGGCGACCTTCACGGTGTCGCCGGGAGCGAGCACCGGGATGTCGGTGCGAAGCTGGTCCTTGACGATCTCGTCGAGCACGTTCACGGAAGTCCCCTGCGTTGTCTGGGAGCGGCCGGGGTGGTTCCGCGTGCCGCGTGGAGGGCGTGGCGAGACGGTCACGGGGCGCGACCGAGGGCGGAGTATAGCACGGCGCCAGCGCCGGTCAGCCGGCCCCGTCGGCGGCTGCAGCATCCGCCCGGAGCGGACCGTTGGCGAGCTCATCGCGAACGTCGGCGAGGAGGCGCTCCTCCTCCGGGCTCCAGGTGCGCTGCGCCAGGAGGTCGGGGCGGCGCTCGACGGTCCGCCGGATCGATGCACGGAGCCGCCAGCGGCGCACCGAGCCGTGGTCGCCCGAGGCCAGGACCTCGGGGACGCCGCGCCCTTCGAAGATGGCGGGCCGCGTGTACTGCGGGTACTCGAGGAGCCCCCGGGCGAACGACTCGTCCTCGAGCGAGGCCGCGTCGATCGCGCCCGGGAGGAGGCGCAGGACCGCGTCGACCACGACGAGCGCTGCCAGCTCGCCGCCGGTCAGGACGTAGTCCCCGATCGAGAGCTCGAGGTCGACCAGCGACCGGATCCGCTCGTCGACGCCCTCGTAGCGGGGGCACAGGAAGATGAGGTGAGCGGCCCCGGCAAGCCGCTCTGCGCGGGCCTGGCGGAAGGGCTCGCCGGCGGGGTCGAGCAGGATGACCAGGGAGTCGGGGCGACGGATGGCGGCCAGGGCGCCCGCGACGGGCTCCGGCCGGAGGATCATCCCGGCGCCGCCACCGTACGGCGCGTCGTCGACGCTCCGGTGGCGGCCCAGGCCCCAGGTGCGCAGGTCGTGGACGCGGACGATGGCGAGCCCCTGCTCCTGGATGCGGCCGGGGATGCTGGCCGCGAGCGGGCCCGCGACCATCTCGGGGAAGAGGGTGACGATCTCGATCTCGAGGGCCACCGGTCAGCCCTCGGTGGGTGGCGCGGCGGTGGGTGGCGCAGGGGCAGCCGCGGCTGGGTCGCCGGGGGCCACGGCGTCGGCGGTTGCGGCGGGGTCGGGCGGTGCGGACGGCGGGGCGGCCGGAACCGCCGGGCGCCGGCGTGTCGCCCGGCGGGGTCGCGGCGGACGCGGCGGCGCCGGCGGGCGGACCTGGTCGAGCGGGGTGAGGTCGAGCGCCTCGGGGTCGGCGACGATCTCGCCGCGCCGCGGCGCGAGGATCCGCACGAAGGGCCGGAGGATCGGGAGGTCGAAGTCGCCGCGCGGCCCGCCCGCGACGTCGAGCACGTCGGCTCCGCCGGCCCGGTAGACGTCGCGCACCGTGCCCAGCGGGGCGCCATCGAGATCACGGACCGCGACGCCGATCATCTCGTGCCAGTAGTACGCGCCGCGCGGAAGGGCATCCGCCGGTCCGGCCTCCGCCTCGAGGTAGGCGAGCCGGAGGCGCTCCGCCGCCTCGCGCGTCGGCACCTGGCCGAAGCGGAGAATCCAGCCCGGGTGGGCGGGACGCGCCTCGGCTATCGTGAGCGCGCTCTCCGATCCCTCGGGATGGAGTTGCGCGCCCACGCGGAAGCGCTCCGCGGGTCGGTCCGTGAGGACCTCGACCCGCACGGCGCCGCGAAGGCCGTGGAGGCCCCGAACCAGCGCGACGACGTGCCGGCCGGCCGGAGCACTCTCGGCGTCGATCAGACGATCTCCAGCTGGAACTGCTCGCCGTCCCGGGCGGAGACCACCTTGAGGAGCGTCCGCAGGGCTTTGGCGACGCTGCCGTTCCGGCCGATCACCTTGCCCATGTCGTCGTCGGCGACACGGAGCTCGATGACCGTGGCGCCGGCCTCCTGGCTGACGGTGACCTCGACCTGCTCGGGGTGGTCGACGAGCGACTTGGCGACGTATTCGACGAGCTGGGGGGCAGCCATGGTGCTCCCCTACTTCGCGGCCGGCAGGACGCCGGCCGACCGCAGCAGCCGCGCGACGGTCTCCGTCGGCAGCGCGCCCTTGGAGAGCCAGGCCTTCGTCTTCTCGACGTCGACCGAGAACTCGACCGGCTCCCTCCGCGGGTTGTAGTGCCCGAGGATCTCGATGGCACGGCCGTCGCGCGGCTTCCGGCTGTCGGCCACGACGACGCGGTACGTCGGCTGCTTCGTTGCGCCGACGCGGGTGAGGCGGATTCGGGCTGCCATGTGAATGAGGGCTCCTCCTACTTCGTGAACGTGATGACGGCGCGCGACACGTTGGTCGCCGCGGGTGCCTCGACGACCGAGGCGAAGGCCTCGAACGGCACGAGGAAGGGCTTGATCTCTGTTTCGTAACGGGCCTTCTCGCCGGCCGGGATCATCGTCTCGACCGCCGTGCGAAGCGTGGCGATGTCGACGAAGACGTCGGTGATGCCGTCGCCGCCCGCGGCCGAGATCGCGCGCTCGTAGGCGTCGGTCGTGGCGAGGGACGAGTTGGCGGAGGTGTCGACGACGCTCTTGACGAAGTCGATCGTGCCCAGGGCGAAGACCCCGCCCTGGACCGTGACGGCGATCTCGGGCACGTCGGCCCCGGCGGCTTCGGATGGGATGGTGACGACGAGCAGCTCGCCGGCGCCGTAGGCCTCCCGGCGGGAGGTGATCCCGGCCCCGGCCCCGCCGAGCGCGAGGAGCGCCTGGACCTGGTCGAGGGTTCGGCCCGCTGCCGCGTCGTCGGTGACGATCGCCGCGAGGCCCCCGCCGAAGGACCCGCCGGCGAACTCGACGGCGAGCGCGGCGTCGCCGGCCCAGCCGACCAGCGATTCGGCGCCGCCGACGGCGCCGAGGGCCTGCTCGACCTGGTCGACGAGGGCCGCCGTCGAAGGATCGCAGGCCAGCTGCTTCTTGAGGGCCTCCAGCCCGGCGACGACGCCGGCGCCGAAGTCGCGGACCTCGATGGCTGCGAGCGTCGTCGGAGGCAGATGGGACGCGACCGCGCTGGACGTGCCTTTCGTCGTGGAGGTGGCATCCCCCGTAGCAGGGCTGGACGCTTCGAAGACGAGCGCGTCGTCCTCGACGCGGGCCGAGCCGGCGGCCCAGGCCGGGACCATCCCGACGGCCTGGTCGAGGCACGCCGGCGAGAGGCCCGCCTGGTCGCCGGCGGCAGCCAGCGAGGCGTCGACGAAGGCCTTGAGGTCGACATAGCCGAACCCGAAATACGCGGTCGGGGCGGTCTTGCGGGCGGCGACGAAGGAGTCGGACGCGGCGAACGTGCTCGCCCCGGCGGTGTCCAGCGACGCCTTGACGGCCTTCTCGGGCCCGAGAATCATCACGTTCCCGCGGACGGCGAAGGCCATGTTGCTCTGCAGCAGGCCGGAGACGATGGTGATCTCGCCGCCGGCGTACGGCTCGGTCGTCTGCGTGCCGCCGAGCTGCTTGGAAACCCACGCCGTTGCGGCCGCTCCGTCCTTCACCGCCACCAGGAGGACCGCCCCATCGTCGGGTGCCGTGCCGAGGTCCTTCGCCTCGATGCCCCGCATCGACGCGAGGTCCAACGCGGCGGGGGTGACCGCGAGCCCGACCTCGCCGCCGAGCCACGGCTTGACGTCCGCGGTCCAGCGGACGCCGGCGCCCTCGAGGATCCGATCCAGGGCCTCGTCGATCTTCGCGTCGAGCGACGCCTGGTCGGCGAAGCCCGGGAACCTGGCGAGGATGGCGCCGACCTTCGCCCGCTGGTCGCCGGGCAGGTCCGCCCGGATCTCGAGGTAGGCGACGGTTGTCTTCGGGAGCCAGCCCTGGACCACGGACGAGCCCGCGCCCGCGGCGAGGAACGCGACCGCCACGGAGACGACCCCGATCATCACCGCCAGGGCCAGCAGGGCGACGCCCCAGCGCACGAGGCCCTTCGGACGGGCTGCCGGCGTGGACGGCGGCCCGCCGCCGCTCACCGCAGTCGCCTCGACGGGCGCAGTCGCGACCGGCCCGGATTCCCCCGGCGTGGCGCCGGTCCCGGAGATCGGCTCGATCTCGGCCATGACGATTCCTCCCGGCCTCAGCGGCCGAACATCCCGGGGATTCGACGTCCCCCGCGGAGCTGCTTCATGAGCTTCTGCATGTCGTTGAACTGCTTCACGAGCCGGTTGACCTCGGCGATGGAGGTCCCGGAACCGGCCGCGATGCGCCGGCGCCGACTGGCGTTGAGGACGTCGGGATCACGCCGCTCGCCGTGCGTCATGGACCGGATGATCGCCTCGGTGCGCTTGAGATCGCCCCGGTCGACCGAGTCCTGCGCCTCCTTGGCCATCCCGCCCATCCCGGGAATCATCTCGATCACCTGGCTCAGCGGGCCCATCTTCTTGACCTGCTGGAGCTGCTCGAGCATATCCTCGAGGGTGAAGCTCCCCGCCTGGAACTTCGCCGCCGCCTTCTCTGCCTCCTTCTGGTCGAAGGCGTCCTGGGCGCGCTCGATCAGGGTCAGCACGTCCCCCATGCCGAGGATCCGGCCCGCGAGGCGGTCGGGATGGAAGGGCTCCAGGGCATCGGTCTTCTCGCCGGTCCCCAGGAACTTGACCGGGAGGCCGGTGACCGAGCTGATGGAGAGCGCGGCGCCGCCGCGCGCGTCGCCGTCGATCTTGGTCAGGACGAGGCCGGTCAACGGCACGGCAGCGGCAAACGCCTGGGCGACGCCGACCGCCTCCTGGCCCGCCATCGCGTCCACCACCAGGAGCGTCTCCACGGGCCGAACCACCCGGGTCAGCTCCGTGATCTCGGCCATGAGGACCGCGTCGACCGAGAGGCGGCCGGCCGTGTCGAGGATGACCGTGTCGCGGACCTCGCGACGGGCCGCCTCGAGCCCGAGGCGCCCGATGTCGGGGACCGGGGTCCCGGCCGGCGCGGCAAAGACCGGCACGCCGAGGCTCGCGCCCAGGGTCTTGAGCTGGTCCACCGCGGCCGGCCGGTACGGGTCCGCGGCGACGAGGATCGGGCGGCGCCCGAGCTTCACGACGTGGCGCGCAAGCTTCGCCGCGGAGGTCGTCTTCCCGGAGCCCTGCAGCCCGACGAGGACGACGACGGCGGGGCTGCCGGACAGGTGGAAGGCCCGGTCGCCCGCCGAGAGGAGCGCGGTCAGCTCGTCGTTGACGATCTTGACGACCTGCTGGCCCGCGTTGAGAGACTCCAGGACCTCGGCCCCGACGGCGCGCTCGCGGACCCGGGCCGTGAACTCCTTCACGACCCTGAAGTTGACGTCGGCCTCGAGGAGGGCCAGGCGGATCTCGCGCATTGCGGCGTCGAGGTCGGCTTCGGTCACGCGGCCGCGGCCGGTCAGGGCGCCGAGCGTCCTGCGGAGGCGGTCGGAGAGGGCGTCGAACATGCGTCCGGGCGGGCTCCTGCAGGTGGATGGCCGGGACCGGCGTCCACGCTGGCGCACGCCGGGCCCGGGTGGTGCGCGAGTTCTGACGCACCGGGGCGCACGCAGTCTAGCGCAATCCCGGGGGCCTGCCCTTGGGCCGAAGGTCCTACGCGAAGAGCGCCGCCACGAACGCGTCGGGATCGAACGAGAGGAGGTCTCCCACCTTCTCCCCCACCCCGACGAAACGGACCGGCACGCCCAGGGCATGCTCGATGGCGAAGACGATGCCGCCCTTCGAGGTCGAGTCGAGCTTGGTGAGGACGATGCCGCTGAGTCCGGTCGCTTCGTGGAAGGCCCGCGCCTGGGCAAGGCCGTTCTGGCCGGTCGTGGCGTCGAGCACGAAGAGGACCTCCGGCCGGGATCCCGGCAGGCGACGGTCGATCACCCGGCGCATCTTCGCCAGCTCGTCCATGAGGTTCGTCTTCGTGTGCAGCCGGCCGGCGGTGTCCGCGATGAGGATGTCGACGTGGCGCGCGATCGCCGCGTCGAGCGCGTCGTAGATGACGGCCGCAGGATCCGCGCCGGGGGCATGGGCGACGACGGGAGCGGCGGCGCGCTCGCCCCAGAGCCGCAGCTGGTCGATGGCCGCTGCGCGGAACGTGTCGCCGGCCGCGAGCAGGACCGTACGCCCGGCCGCCCGCTCGCGGGCGGCGATCTTGCCGATGGTGGTCGTCTTGCCGGTCCCGTTGACTCCCACCACGAGGACGACGGCCGGCTGGCCCGGCGCGGCCGGCTCGAAGGCCCAGCCCGGCTGACGCGGTGCAAGCAGGGCCGCGAGCTCTTCGCGCACCCCGGCCTCGGGTCCCTGCGGATGGCGCCGGGCGCGAGCACGCTCCACGACCTCGATCGCCAGCGCGGCGCCGACGTCGCCCGCGATCAGGATCTCCTCGACTTCCTCCCACGTGGTCGCGTCGGCATCGCCCAGGCCGAGGATCCCGCGCAGGCGGGCCATGAACCCGCCCCGGCTCCTGGCGACGCCGGCGACGAGGTCGCCCTCGACGATCGGCTCCAGGGCCCCGGCGGGATCGTCGGCCGGCGGCGGGTCCGCGACCGGCGGGACGGCCGGTTCGTCGGCCGGCTCGTCGGGCGGCTCGTCGGGCGGCTCCGCGAGCGCCAGCTCCGCCTCGAGCTGCGCTTCGATCTCCGCGTCGCCGACGGGAGCCTCGGGCTCGGGCATCCCGGCCGCGCCGGGGTCCGGGCCCTCGGTCACCTTGCGTCGCCAGAACATGCGTCCTCCGTCGGGGTGCAGCGGGGTGGTCAGCCGGCCGGAAGCGCGTTGGAGGCGCCGGCGCCCCTGCGCCCGGTGCGCACCCGGTCGGCGATCGAGCGAGCCTCCTCGATCCGGAGACTGACGACTCGGCTGACGGCGTCCTCTCCGACGGTCACGCCGTAGAGGGCGTCCGCCGCCTCGATCGTCCCGCGGTTGTGGGTGATCACCACGAACTGGATCGTCTCGGCCAGACCGCGAAGAGCCTCCACGAAGCGGCCGACGTTCGCCTCGTCGAGGGCCGCGTCCACCTCGTCGAGGACGCAGAACGGGACGGGGCGCACTTCCAGCATCGCGAACAGGAGGGCAACCGCCGTGAGCGCCCGTTCGCCGCCGGAGAGCATCGCGAGCGCCTGGGCCTTCTTGCCGGGCGGTCGGGCGACGATCTCGACGCCGGTCTGGGCGAGGTCGCCGGGATCGGTCAGGCTGAGCCGGGCATAGCCGCCTCCGAAGAGCTGCTGGAAGCGCCGGTCGAAGGCGGTCTCGAGGGCCGCGAACGTCGCCCGGAATTGCCGGGTGATCAGGGCGTCCAGGTCCGCGATGAGGGAGCGCGTCTTCTCGATGGCGCCCACGAGATCGCCCTGCTGGGCCTCGAGACCGTCGACGCGGGCGCGCAGCTCGGCGTGCTCCTCGGCGGCGAACGGGTTCGCGGCGCCGAGCTCATGGAATCGTCGTCGCATGGAGGTCAGCCGACCGGGCGACGCCGGCTCCTCCGTCGCTGGACCCGTCGCCCACCGGGCACCCGCCGCAGCGAGGGCGGCCGCGAGGGCGGCTCCCTCGTCCTCCACCGCGCTCGCGTCGACCGCCGGATCGAGCGCCCGGAGCCCCACGGCCCCGAGCCCGGCAAACTCGACCAGCGCCTGCTCCCGCACGGCGTCCAGCCCGAGGCGCGCCTCCAGCTCGTGGACCTCGCCGGCGCGGTGGGCGTCCTCGGCCCGCCGGAGCACCTCGCGCGCGCTCGCCACGTCCGCCTCGGCCAGGCGGAGCCGGTCGCGGCCGGCGACGTCCGAGGCGCGCACGGCATCGAGCCCCGCCCGCGCGTCCGTCTCGCGGGACGCGCTCTCGGCTCGTGCAGCATCGCGTGCGGCGCGCGCCGTTTCCAGCTGGGCGTGTCTGCCGGCAAGCCCGGCGGCCTCCGCGTCGGCGCGCTGCGCCCGTTCCTCCGCGATCTGGGCCGCCGCCTCGGCGCGAGCACGGCGCGCCTCCGCGGTCCGGCGGTCGGCGTCGCGGACGGCCCGGGCCGCGGCCAGGGACTCTCGACGGCCCGCCAGCTCGGCTGCCCGGCTCTCCCATGCGGCCAGCGCCCCCGCGACGCCGTCCTCGGCGGCCACGATGTCGTCCGCGGCCGGCGGCGGCGCCTCGGCCTCGAGCGCGGCGAGCCGTTCCCCCAGCGGCCGTCGTTCCTCGTCGAGGGCGGCCCCCCGCGACGCGCTCCAGGCCGCCTCGCGGGCCGCGTGCTCGGCGCTGCGGCCGGCCTGGCGCTCGGCCTCATCCGCGGTGCGGCGCCCGGCGGTCGCCTCGGCCTCGGCGCGGCGCGCTGCCTCGGCCTCTGCGCGCGCGTCCGCCGAGGTGCCCTCCGCGGCGCCCAGGCGCTCCGCCAGCGCGGCACCCTGGACCTCGGCGGCCGCGAGGTCGAGGGTGACCGCGTCGAGCTCCGCCCGCCGCTCGAGCGGCGCATCGGGCGTCCCGAGCGCCACGACGCCGTCGGCCCCCGCGAGGCCGCCGTCGCGCGCCACGACGCGCCATCCCGCCGGCAGGGCGGCGGCCAGGTCGACCGCGTCGGTGAGCGACGGAGCCCAGGCCCACCGGGCCAGGAGCCTGCGGACCACTCCGGTCGGGTCGGCGCGGACGCCATCCGCGAGCAGTCCTCCGCCGTGGCGCGTCGCGCCGCTCCGGGCCGCGTCGACCTCCGCGGCGCCGGGCGCTCGAACCCCGGATCCGTCGGCGTCGCCGAGCACGACCACGCCGCGCTCGCCGGCCAGCCGCGCCAGGGCGGCCCGCGGAACCACGAAGCTCCTGCCGAGCTCGCCGAGGGCCGCCGCCACGGCCGGACGCAGGGCCGGTTCCACCTCCAGGTCGCCCGCCACCGCCCGTCCGCCGGCCCGCCGCGCGGCCGGCGCGATGCCCCGCCCCTCGTCGGCCGCCAGCCGCGCGCGCAGGGCCTCCGACCGGCCCTGCAGCGTGGCCCCGCGCGCCCGCGCCGCGGCTGCGGCCTCCGCGACGAACTGACGGGCGGCCTCGGCGTGGACGAGGGCCAGGCGCGCCGCCTCGCGCCGCTCCCGGACCGCATCCTCCACGGCACGGGCGTCGCGGGCGACCGCGTGTGCCGCCTCGAGCGCCTCCGCGGTGGCGACGGCCCGGGCCTGGGCGGAGGCCGCGCCGGCCCGGGCCTCGGCCCGCGCCTCGTCGGCGGCGGCGATGCGGCGCCGCAGCCCGGCGAGCTCGTCGGCCCGGGCGGCCACGGCCCGACGAAGCGCGGCCTCGGCCTCTGATCGGCGGGCCGTCGCCGCGCGCAGCGCACCTGCCTCCGCGCGTGCTTCCGCCAGGGCCCGGTCGACCTCCGCGAGCTCGCCTTCCAACGCGGGCTCGAGGGCGGGGACCGGGAGCGCCAGCTCGCGGCGCCGCTCCGCCAGCTCGGCCTCCGCGGCCGCCCGTTCACGGGCCAGGCGATCACGATCGCGGTCGATCGCAGCGGCCTCCGCGGCTGCCGTCGCCGCCTCCAGGTCGAGGGCCGCGAGCGCCCCCCGGGCGGCTTCGTGGGCAGCGCGGCGCTCGGCCTCCACCGCCACGTGGGCCGCGAGCTCGTCGGCCGCGGCCGCGGCGCGGTTCTCTGCCGCCTGGAGCGTCTCCAGCGCCCCCGCCGCCCGCCGGCGCGCCACGGCGAGGCGTTCCCCGGCGTCGCGCGCCCCGCCTGCCGCGGCGTGCCACCGGGCGGCAAAGGCGGCCACGAGCGCCGCGGCCAGCTCGTCGCCGGCGCGTGCCCGGGAGGCCTGCTGCTCCGCCTGCGCAGCGAGACGGCGGACCTGCGGGCGCAGCTCCGCCAGGATGTCCTCGACCCGGGCGAGGTTCGCGGACGCCTCCTCGAGCCGGCCTTCGGCGCGTCGCCGGCGCCGCTCGTGCCGGCGTACGCCGGCGACCTCCTCGAAGAGCGGGCGCCGCTCCTCCGGTCGGAGAGCAAGCGCCTGGTCCACCATCCCCTGCCCGATGAAGAGGAAGGCGTTGTCGGCGAGGTGGGCGGCGTCGAGGAGCTCGACGAGATCCTTCAGGCGGACCCGCTGGCGATTGACCAGGTAGTCGTTCTCCCCGGATCGAAAGAGCCGGCGGCCGATCTCGAGGACGGCGAAATCGACGGGCACCAGGCCGTCCGCGTTGTCGAGCACGAGCGTGACGTCGGCCATGCCGAGCGCGGAGCGGCGCTCGGAGCCCGCGAAGACGACGTCCTCCGCGCGCCGCGATCGGAGGGCGCGACCCTGCTCGCCGAGGGTCCAGCGCAGGGCGTCGGCAAGGTTGCTCTTGCCGGCGCCGTTGGGACCGACGACGGCGTTGATCCCGGGGACGAACTCGACGATCGTGCGCTCGGCAAAGGACTTGAACCCCTGGAGGCGCAGGGCCTTGAGGCGCGCGGCTGCCGTCACGCCACCGAGTCCGGGGCACCGAGCGGGTCGGGGTTCATCGGAAGGCCCGCGCCGTCGGGGGCGACGGACCGTTCGGAGGCCAGCACCTCGAACGCGGCTTCGGCGGCCGCCGTCTCCGCGCTCCGCCGGGAGCCTCCGCTGCCGGCGCCCGCGATCCGGCCGCCGATGACGACCTCGACGACGAACCGTTTCTGGTGGTCGGGACCGGAGACCTCGGCGAGGCGGTAGGTGGGCCGCTCGCCCGAGCTGCGCTGGGTCAGCTCCTGGAGCCGGCTCTTGGGGCTCTTCAGCGAGGCGGGTGGAGCGTTCGCCGCGAGCTCGGGCGCCGCGAGCTGGCACAGCCACGAGCGGGCCGCCTCCCATCCCTGGTCGAGGAAGACGGCGGCGGCGACCGCCTCGAGGGCGGACGCGAGCAGGACGGGCCGCGCGCGGCCGCCTCGCTGGGCCTCGCCCTCGCCGAGGAGGAGATAGTCGCCGAGGTCGATCCGGCGGGCAAGGCGGGCCAGGCCGCTGGTGCTGACAATCGCCGCCCGGCGCGCGGAGAGGACCCCCTCGTCGTCGTCGGAACGGCGGCCGTGGAGCGCCTCGGAGATCACGAGGCTCACCACGGCGTCGCCGAGGAACTCGAGGCGCTCGTTGTGGCCGACCGACTCGTCCGGATGCTCGTGCTGCCATGAGCCGTGCACCAGCGCGCGGGACAGGAGCGACGGGTCGCGGAACGTGAGCCCGAACCGCTCAGCGAGCTCGGGCGCCCGACGCGGCGTGAGGCCGTCCTCCCCCGGCCGTGACCGGGGCGCCGTCAGCTCGCGTGCTCGTCGATGTAGTCGGCGGCGTCCTGGACGGTGCGGATCTTCTCGGCTTCCTCGTCCGAGATCTCCATTCCGAACTCTTCCTCGAGGCTCATGATGAGCTCCACGAGGTCGAGCGAATCGGCATTGAGATCATCGACGAACGAGGCCTCCGCGTTCACCTCGGCCTCGTCGACGCCGAGCTGCTCGACGACGATCTTCTTCAGCCGCTCGTAGGTGGTCGCCACTGGCTCCTCCCTGGGTGTCATTCCTGCGCGTCGGGGACTCCTGTGCTGCGCGGTCCCGGATGAGACCCCGGCGACTCGGCTGCGAGGTCCCTGGCCACGCGACCGAGGACCCCGTTGACGAGGCGCCTGGCGGGGTCCCCTCCATAGACCCGCGCGAGTTCGACCCACTCGGCGATCGCCACCCGGGCCGGCGTCGCGGGCGAGTGTAGCACCTCGCAGATGCCCGCACGGAGGAGAACGCGGTCCATCCTGGCGAGGGTGACCACCGGGTATTGCGGCGCCGCGGCCTCGATGCGCGCGTCGATCCGGTCGCAGTTGGCGCCCGTCGCGTCCACGAGGAGTCGGGCGTGGCGCGCCGTCTCGGGGTCCCCCTCCGTCTCCGCGAGATGGCGCTCGAGCACGACCGTCGCGGTCCGCTGCCCGAACTCCGCCTCGAAGAGCGCTGCCAGCGCCAGGCGCCGCGCGGCCCGGCGCGAGCGGACGAGGTTGCTGCCCGACCGGGTGGGCCTTCCGCTCACCCGGTCAGCCGCCACTGCCGTCGATCCGGACCGTGACCTCGCCGATCGCGAGGCCCAGGAGGCGCTCGACGGCGGCGGCAACGGCGGACCGGACGTCCCCGGCGAGCGGCCCGAGCGGCTGGCCGGGCCGGGCGATGACGACCACCCGGGCCTCAACCACGCCGCCCCGCACCCGCACCGCGATGGGACGCCCGGCGGCGAGGCGCCGCCAGGCCGGGCCGGCCCAGCCGACGCGGAGGACGCCCGGCACCTCGAATGCCGCGAGGCGAACGAGGTCGCGGATCACCGACCGGCTGACCGCCAGCGCGGGGATCACCCGACCGGCTCCGGTGTCGATACGCTGACCTCGTCGGGGCCCGCGGTCTCGAGACGGAAGGCGTCGCCGATCAGCTCGGGGAGCCGGACCCGCGCCGCGGCCGCACCGACGCCGATGGCGTGCTTCACCATCCGCCGCTTCGCCCGGCCGTGGGTGATGATGACCGTGCCCCGGACCCCCAGCAGGGGCGACCCGCCGAGCACCTCGTAGTCGAAGGTGCGCCGAATCCGCCCGATCCCGGGGCGCATGAGCAGGTAGGCGATCCTGCCGCGCAGGGAGCCCCGGAACTCCGCCGCCCAGAGGTCGAAGATGTAGGTCACGAGCCCCTCGAAGAACTTGATCGTGACGTTGCCCAGGACCGCGTCGCATACCACCACGTCCGCGGGGTGATGGACCAGGTCCCGGCCCTCCACGTTGCCCGTGAAGTTGAGGTCCGACGCATCGAGGAGCTCGGTTGCCCGCTGGATCCGCGCGTCGCCCTTGCCCTTCTCCTCGCCGATCGAGAGGAGCGCGACGCGGGGCCGGTCGATCCCGAGGGCGCGCTCGGCGAACAGGGCGCCCATGCGGGCGTACTGGGCGAGGTTCTCGGGAGTCGAGTCGGGGTTCGCCCCGATGTCGAGGAGGACGAGCGGTCCGGTGTCGGTGACCATCTGGATCGCGAGGGCGGGGCGATCCACGCCGCGGGCACGGCCCAGGCGCAGGACCGCGGCCGCCATCCCGGCGCCGGTATGCCCGGCGGTGATCACGGCGTCGGCCCGGCCGCCCTTCACCAGGTCGCAGGCAACGACGATGGAGGCGTCCCTCTTCTCGCGGAGCGCCAGCGCCGGGTGCTCGTGCATCTCGATGACCTGGGCCGCGGGCTCGACCGTCACGTTGGGCGGGAGGGCGGGCCCGGCGACGGCGGCGATCCGGTCGGGCACGCCCACGAGGATCACCTCGTCGTCGGGATTCTCCGCGGCATAGAGGAGGGCGCCCGCCACGATCTCGCCGGGGGCGTGGTCCCCGCCCATCGCGTCGACCGCCAGGCGGACGCGGCGGCTGTGCTCAATGCCCCGGACGGTCGCGAGGTCCATCGGATGCGGGGGCCGGCGGCTGCGGCGCGGACGGCGGTCAGGAGGCCGCCTCGCCGCCCTTCTTCTTGAGCTCGACGGCCTGCCGGCCGTTGTAGTAGCCGCAGCTCGGGCACACGTGGTGCGAGCGCTTCATGGCGTGGCAGTGCGTGCACTCGACCAGGCTCGGCAGGCTCAGGGCGTGATGCGAGCGCCGGTCGCCCTGCCGGGCGTGTGAGACCTTCCGCTTCGGGAGACCCATCGGGGTTGCTGCTCCTGTCGTTGCTGGGCGGCGCGGCGCGGCGCGCAGGACCGCGATCGTTCGTGCGTAGGGCGTGACGACGAGCCGGCGCCGTCGAACCGAAGTCGGAGTGTAGCCGGTTTCAGCCCTCGTCGTCGATCCGGAGCTCCAGGAGCTTCGCCAGCCGCGGATCGGTCGTTGCGGCGCCGTGGTCGTGCGACCCGCCGTCGAGGTCGCCACCGCATTCCGGGCACAGTCCCCGGCAGTCCGGACGGCAGACGGGCGCGATGGGAGCAGCCAGCTGGATCGCTTCGCGGGCGAGCGGCTCCAGGTCCAGCTCGTGGTGGTCGCTGAGGCGGAACACCTCGGGCTCGGCGGCCGTGTCGAGCGTGATCCCGGACTGCAGGTCGACCAGGGGAAGCACCTCCTCCTCGATCGCGGCGTCGATGGGGATCCTCAGCGGCGTGAGGCAGCGGCCACAGGTGTCGGCCAGCTCGGTCCGGACGCGGCCGGTGACGATGACGCCGCGGTTCGTCCGGGCGATGCGGGCGAGGATGGCCACCGGCGTGGCCTGGACGAGGTCGTCGCCCAGCGCGAGCTCGTCGACGTCGACGGAGACGTCACGGTGCGAGCCGTGCGCCTCGCCCAGGAGCCCGGCCACGTTGAAGACGAGGGCGTCGCCCGGGACGGTCGTCATCCCGCTACGGTCGCGGCGGGCTCCTCCGTCCCTTCTCCGGCCGCGACGGGAGCCTCCCGTACGCCAAGGGCGTCGATCCCCCGTTCGATCTGCCCGAGCACGCGCGAGACCTCGCCCTCGAGACGGAGCAGGACGTCCGCGGCGTAGTCGTCGGCGCCGCGGCGTGTGCCGTCGGCGTCGGTCTCGGCCTGGGCGATGATCCGCCGGCTCTCGGCCTCGGCCGTCTCGGTCAGGCCCTGCTCGCTGATGAGCTGGGATGCCTGCTCCCGGGCACGGGCGACGATCCGCTCGGCCTCCTGGTTCGCCCGCTCGAGGATGCGCTCACCCTCGGCGTTGATCCGGCGTGCCGACTGCACCTCCTCGGGGATCGCGTGCCGCAGCTCGTCGATGAGCTCGAGCGCGGCGGCCTGGTCGACGATGACGCTTGACGTCAACGGCAGCTTCTTGCCGTTCGCGAGCATCCCCTCGAGACGCTCGACGAAGAACATGATGTCGATGGGACGGCCCTCCTCGGCGCCCTGGGCGATGGTGGGGGGATTATAGCCGGGGGCTCTCCTCGCTCGACGCCCGCAGGCGGGACGCCACGCCGGCCGGCACCATCGCCGAAACGTCGCCACCGAAACGGGCGATCTCCTTCACGAGGCTGGACGACAGGTATCCGTACTCCAGGGCCGTCATGAAGAAGACCGTGTCGATCTCGGGGGCCAGGCGGTGGTTCATGTGGGCCATCTGCAGCTCCGCCTCGAAGTCGGAGACAGCGCGCAGCCCGCGAACGATGTGCCGGGCCCCTGCGGCGCGGCAGGCCTCGACCGTCAGCCCGTCGAAGACCCGCACCTCGATCCGCTCGGCGAGGTCGGGGAGCGTCTCCGCCACCGCCTCGCGTGCCGCGGCGGCCCGGTCGTCCGCCTCGCCGGCAGGCGCCTTTCGGGGATTGACCAGGACCGCCACGACGACCCGGTCGAAGACGCCGGCGGCGCGGCGCAGGACGTCCAGGTGGCCCAGGGTGATCGGGTCGAACGATCCGGGGTAGACCGCGCTGCGCATCGCGCCTCCGATCAGTCCGCGGCCGCGACCCCGCCCGAGTCCCGGCGGTAGAGGGTGATCGCGGTCTCTCCGAAGCGGCGGACCCGGGTGGATCGTAGCAGGCCGACCTCGTCCGGCGGCGGCACCCGCCAGTAGGCCGTGACGACGACGGTGGCGCCCTCCCGCAGTGGCCCGTCGGGCGCCCCGAGGAGAGTCAGGATGGCGTCGCGCAGGGCCGTCTCCGCGTACGGCGGGTCCACGATCGCGAGGTCGAATCGATCGGCCCGCAGGGCGGGGTCGCGAAGAGCCGCCAGGGCGTCGCGGCGCACGACGGTCGCCGCCCCGGCGAGTCCCGTCCGCCGCAGGTTCTCGCGGATCACGCCCACGGCGCCCGCGTCGCGCTCCACCAGGACGGCCCGTGCCGCGCCGCGCGAGAGCGCCTCGATCGACGCGGCGCCCGAGCCGGCGCACAGGTCCAGGACCGCAGCTCCGGGGAGCAGCGGCTCCAGCGACCCGAAGACCGCCTGCTTGACGCGGTCCGCCAGCGGCCGCGTGCCCGGTCCGGCGGCCGCCAGCTGGATGCCGCCCGCGATCCCGGCCACGACCCGCCCCGAGCCGACCATGATCGTCAGGCCCCCGAAGCCGGCTCGCCCGCGAAGACCCGGGCGAGCCAGCCCGCGGTGAGCTCGCCCGCGAGCGGCGCACCGGCCTGACGGAAGCCGCCCGTTGCGTCGAGCAGGGCCTCCGCCTGCCGTCGAGCTGCCACGGCCAGCTCGCGATGGTCCGTTCGCGCCAGGGTCGCCACGCGAAGCCGCGGCAGCCCGCTCTGGGCGAGGCCGAGCACGTCGCCCTCCCGGCGCAGGGCGAAGTCCGTCTCCGCGAGGTCGAAACCGTCGGTCGTCCGGGCGACGGCGAGGAGGCGCCGCATCTCGGTGGTATCCCCGACCGCGTCGGACTCCACGAGCTCGTTGGCCTTGCGCCCCGCGAGCGGCACGCCGGCGTGAACGAGCACGCAGTACGACCCCGCGCTGCCGCGGCCGACGCGCCCGCGCAGCTGGTGCAGCTGGGCCAGGCCGAACCGTTCGGCGCCCTCCACGATCATCACGCTCGCCTCGGGCACGTCGACGCCGACCTCCACAACGGTCGTCCCGACCAGGACGTCCAGGCCACCGTCGCGGAAGCGGGCCATCTCCTCGTCGCGGGCCGCCGCCTTCATCCGGCCGTGGACCAGGCCGACCCGGAGGGGCGCCAGCAGGGTGCGCAGGCGAGCCGCCTCCGCTTCGGCGCCGGCGACGTTCTCTCCGTCGTCCTCGGCCTCGTCGATGTGGGGGACGACGACGAAGGTCCGATGCTCGTCGGCCGCCTCCCGCCGCACGTGGGCCCAGAGCCGTTCCAGGTCGGCGGGATGGCGGATGACGGTCCGGATCGGCAGGCGTCCCGCAGGAACCGTCCTCAGGTTCGAGACGTCGAGGTCCGCGTAGACCACCTGCCCGACCGTCCGCGGGATCGGCGTGGCGGTCATGAGCAGGACGTGGGCGGCTCCCCGCGTGGTCTTGGCCTCGAGGGCGCCGCGCTGCTCAACTCCGAAGCGGTGCTGTTCGTCGACCACGACGAGCCCCAGGTTCGCGTAGCGCACCCGTTCCGAGAAGAGGGCGTGGGTGCCGACGGCCACGGCCGCCCGGCCGTCGGCGAGCGCCCCCAGGGCCGTGGTCGCTCCCGGACCGGAGAGCGATCCGGTGAGGAGCGTGACCGGGATCCCCAGCGGGGCCAGGAGGTCGCCGATCGTGGCGGCGTGCTGCCGCGCCAGGAGGTCCGTCGGGGCCAGGAGGGCGCCCTGGACGCCCGCCTCCGCCGCCACGGCCAGCGCGTAGGCGGCCACGGCCGTCTTGCCCGACCCCACGTCGCCCTGGAGGAGGCGAAGCATCGGGTGCCTTCCCGCCATGTCGCGGCGGACGTCGCTCATCGCGGCGGCCTGGTCCGCGGTCAGCTCCACGCTCCACCCCAGCCGCGCGCCGAGGGCGTCGACGAGGGCGCCGCGGATTGCCCGGTCGCGGTCGTCAGAGGTCCTCACGCTCGCTGCCGCCGCCACGGCGCGCTGCCGCCGCCGTGCGACCATGCCGACCTGGAGGGCGAGGAGCTCGTCGAAGGCGAGGCGCCGGAGGGCGGCCTCCTTGTGAGGGAAGTCGTCGGGGAAGTGCGCCTGCTCGAGGGCCGCCCCGATGCCCATGAGCCCCTCGGCCTCCAGGAGGGCCGGCGGGAGGTACTCGCCGTACGGCGGGAACCGGTCGAGAGCGGCGCGGATCGCGGAGCGGAGCGATTTGAGAGCGAGCCCGGCGGTGAGCGGGTAGATCGGGACGATCCGGCCGACGTGGAGGAGCTCGTCGTCGGGCGCCTGGAAGGCCGGGCCGTCGAGGACCAGGGTGAAGCCGCGCTTCTTGAGCTTCCCCGAGAAGATGTACTCGCCGCCGGGGACCAGCTTCCGCTCCACGAACTGCCGGCCGTACCACTGCGCCTCTGCGCTGCCGGTCGCGTCGGCCAGGGAGGCCGTGGCGACCTGTGTCCTGCGGCGCGCAGTCCGGCCGACATGAACCTGGCCGACCCGCGCCCGCGTGCTCACGATGTCGCCATCACCGAGGGCATGGAGCTCGCGGATCGTGTGCACGATCCGCAGGTCGTCGTAGCGGCGCGGCAGCCAGACCAGCAGGTCGCGCACGGTCCGCAGGCCGATCCGCCCCCCCACGCGCCCCAGCGTGGCAGCCGCGGGAAGGCCGCTCGTCCGGAGCAGCGTGGAGAAGGGATCGAGGGGTCGGGCGGCCGGGTCCGGCTGTGCGGGGGCGCCCGGGGTCGCCACGGCCGCTCCCCTACTCCACGCTGACGACGTACCGGTAGTGCGGCTGGCCCCCGTGGCGAACCTCGACCTCCTCCACGGCCGGCCACGCTGCCTGCACGAGGCGCGCCAGCCGCTCGGCGTCGGCGAGGTGGGCCCCGTCGCCGTACCAGAGCGTGACGAGGCTGAACCCGGGCTCGAGCGCCGCGATCCCCGCCAGGACCGTCCGATCCTGATCGTCGTCCGCCGCCAGCAGCCCCTCGTCGGGATCGAGGGCCATCGTCTGGCCCCGCCGGACCTTCCGCCCGGAGACGACCGCATCGCGCACGGCCTCGGTCACGAGGAGGGTCTGGATCGCCCGTCCAGCCTCCAGCATGAACTCGGCGTTGCCGCTGGCGCCCGCCCCGGGGTCTACCTCGAGAAGGGCCGCGATCCCCTCGGCGGCGTTGCGCGTGGGCACCACCCGCACCGGCCGGTCGGCCATCTCCGCCGCCTGGCCCGCGGCGAGCTTCACGTTGGGGTTGTTCGGCAGGACCACGATCTCGTCGCCGGGCGACGCGGTGATCGCCGCGAGGATCTCCCCGGCGCTCGGGTTCTCCGCCTGGCCACCGCGCACGATGGAGACGTGCAGCCGCTCGTCGGCGATGCCGAAGGCCGCCAGCGCTTCGGCGAAGCCGGCCCCCGCCGCGATCGCCACGATCCCCAGCGGGACACGCGGGCCGTCGGCCGTCTCGCCGAGCGCGGGTGCCGGCTGGCTCGGGGTCGCCCCCGGCCGGGCCTCCCGCGCCTCGTGTGCTTCGGCCACCTGGTGGTCGAGGTCGATGATCGTCGCATTGACGATCCGCCCGAGCTGCAGCGCCTGGCGCAGGACGAGGTCGGGCCGCCCGTTGTGGACGTGGATCTTGGCCGCCTTGGGGTCGCCGGCGACGTTGACGGACTCGCCGGCCCGCACGAGATAGGCCCGGATCCGGTCGAGGTCGAGCAGCTGGCCGGCAAACGGGTGGATGAGGTAGACCGTCTCGTAGCCATGGCCTGTCTCGAGGTGCATGAACTCCGTCGGCATCGGGCTGGGGATCCCGGGCGCCCGCACGGGAGCCGGGGCCGCGACCTCGCCGCGCACGTAGGCGAGCGCCCCTTCGAAGAGCCGCAGCAGACCGGCGCCCCCGGAGTCGACCACGCCGGCCTCGCGCAGGACCGGCAGGAGGCTCGGCGTCTTGTCGAGGGCCCGCGCGGCCGCGTGCGTGGTCGCCCAGAGGACCGCCTCCAGGTCGTTCGATCGCTCCGCCGTTTCCACGGCGACCGCCGCCGCCTCGCGGATCACCGTGAGCATGGTTCCCTCGACCGGCCGGGGGACGGCCCCGTAGGCCGCCGTCGAGGCGAGCGCAAGGGCATGGGCGAGATCGAGCCCGTTGAAGCGTCGCTTCCCGGCAAACCCCTCGGCGAGCCCGCGCACGATCTGGCTGAGGATGACGCCGGAGTTGCCGCGAGCGCCGAAGAGCGCCCCCTCGCGGAGGCGCTCGGTGACCGCCTCGACACTCGTCTCGTCGCGCACGTAGCCCAGCATCTCGCGGCAGGTGGCCGCCATGTTCGAGCCGGTGTCGCCGTCGGGGACGGGGAAGACGTTCAGCGCATTGATCTCGTCGACGTGCGCTTCGAGGTTGGCGACGGCGGCGCGGATCGCCTCGAGGAGCCCGGCGCCGTCGCAGGAGAGGCGGACCACCTACCGGGAGTCCTCGCCGGGCCGGGCGGCGGCGGGGTCCGCCGCACCGGCAACGCCCGCCCCCGGCGTGCTGAAAGGCCCGCTGGCGAGCCCGGCAACGTGGATCCGGACGGCGCCGATCTCGCGGTCGAGGGCGCGCCGGAGCCCGTACCGGATCGCCGAGTCGACCTGGCGCGCGACCTCGGCGACGGGAAGCCCGTAGGCGATCGTGAGGCGAACGTCGACCGTGACCTCCGGCTCGATGCTCACCCGGATCGCCCGCTCGCCGAGGCCCAGGTGGCGCAGGAACGGGTCCGCCAACCCGGTGACCCCGTAGCTGCCGAGGACGGCGGTCCGCACGACCTCGACGAGGGCACGCCGCGTCACGAGGCTCCGACCCGGCACGGCGGGGCGCGACGGACCGTCGGGCATGCGGGATCCACCTCCGGGCTGGTCGGGCGGGCGCGGAACGATGTGCTAGCATACAGCCTCCCCGGAGCCGGACCGGCGGCGCCTCGTCGCGCCGGACACCGGATTGGGTGGGCCGGGCCCGCCCCGGTCCGCAAGTACTGCATCCAGAGGAACCCGATGGCCCGTAGCTGCGCGATCTGCGGCAAGGTCGCGATGAGCGGCTTCAACCCGCAGTCGAGCGGGATGAACCGCGTTCGCGTCCACCGGCGCTGCCAGCCGAACCTCCAGACGCTTGCCGTCGTGGAGGGTGGCGTGGTCACCCGCAAGCTCGTCTGCACGCGCTGCAAGCGCACCCAGGCGAAGAAGTCCCGCTGAGCGCCACCGGGTTGCGACCCGGCCGGCCCACCCCCCGACCCGGTCCGTCCGACGCGACCGGGTCGTTTCCCGTCCGGTAGCCCCACGACCGCGGTCGTGCCACGAACCCGCCGCACTACCGGTCGGCGGTGTCCAGCCAGAGCGTGAACGGGCCGTCGTTGACCAGCTCGACCTCCATCGCGGCGCCGAACCGACCCCGCTCCGCGGTCACGCCCAGCTCGCCCAGCGCCGCGCAGAAGCAGTCGTAGATCGCCTCGGCGTGGGCGGGCTCCGCGGCCCCCGTGAACCCGGGCCGCCGGCCGCGACGCGTGTCCGCGTAGAGGGTGAACTGGCTCACCGCCAGGACCGACCCGCCGACGTCGCCGAGGGCGAGGTTCGTCCGCCCCTCGGCGTCGGCGTGGATCCGCAGCTCCACCAGGCGGCGGGCCAGCGCCCGGGCGGTGCCCGCGTCGTCGTCCGGAGCGACGCCCAGGAGCACCAGGATCCCGCGGCCGATCGCCCCGACCACCCGGCCGTCAACGCGCACCTCGGCTCGCGCCACGCGCTGGACCAGCGCCCGCACCTACGAGCTCTCCGACCCCGCCGGTCCCGGGCCCGGAGACGCGGCGGCGTCCGCGGCGCGCGCTGCGGCCGCCTCTGCGTGGAGAGCGTCGCGCCGCGGGCCGAAGCGGTCCTCCACCCAGGCCGCCGACACGCGGGGCACCAGGAGGTCCACGTCGCGCACCCCGTCCGGCCCCACGAGCCCGCTCCCGCGGAGCATCACCACCGGTACCCCCACCGCCTCGATCGCGTCGCGCAGGGGCTCTCCGAGCGCGCGGGGCAGGCTCGCCAGCCGCACCATCTGCTCGCGGGGCGCGGGCCGGGCGCCGTCGTTCAGCTCGATCGCGAAGCCCTCGTCGGCGAGCGCCCGCATGAGCCGGACCTCGCGGCCCAGGTTGCGTCCCCTGGCGAAGAGGGCCGCACCCGCGATGAGGACGTCGGCCCCGAGGCCGCCCACCAGCTCGGCGGTCTCGCGGTTCACCCCGCCGTCCACGTGCACCTCGCCGCCCCAGGGCTTCTCGGCCAGCAGCCGTCGGGCTTCCGGAATCTTGCGCTGCGCCACCTCCCGCATGAAGGCCTGGCCGCCGAAGCCGGGCTCGACCGTCATGACCATGACGATGTCGAGCAGGTGCCGGTACGGCTCCAGGGCCGCCATCGGCGTGCCGGGTCGCAGCGCCAGGCCGGCTGCCCGCCCGGCGGTCTTGATCCGCCGCAGGAGGGGCTCGATCGGCTCCTCGACCTCGACGTGGACCGTGATCGAATCGCACCCGGCGGCCAGGAAGCCGTCCAGCCAGCGGCCGGGCTCCGCGATCATGAGGTGCGCGTCGAAGGGCGCCTGGGTCACCGGTCGCAGGTGCGCGATCGTCGTCCACCCGAAGGTGAGATTGGGGACGAACCGAGCGTCCATGACGTCGAGGTGGATCCGGTCGGCGCCGGCCTTGACGGCGCGACGCACCTCGCGGGCCAGGTTTGCGAGGTCGGCGTTGAGGATGCTCGCAGCGACGAGGGACCGGCCTTCGCCCATCAGCGACTCCTCGGAGGGGAGAAGCGGCGGCGCGCCGCGGGCGCGGAGCGGCCGGGGCCGGCGGGCCGGCGGGGTGGCCGGTCCGGCATGCCGAGGCCCGCGGGGGCGGGTTCGGAGCTGCGCTCGCCGCGGAGTGCGACAGCCGACGCGGCCTCGAGGAGCTCTCGCCTCCGCGCCACCGCGGGCGCCGGGGGCTCGCCGGCCTGCTCGGCCGCCAGCTGGCCACACGCCGCCCCGACCTCCTGGCCGCGGTTGCGCCGGACGGTCACCCCGAGCCCGCCCGCCCGCAGCCGCCCGGCGAACGCCGAGATCTGTCCCGGAGTGCTGGCCCGCCACGGGGTGTGCGCCACTGCGTTCATCGGGATGCAGTTCACGTGGGCGCCGGAGCCGCGGAGGAGCCGCACCACCGCGTCGGCGTCGGCGACCGTGTCGTTGATGCCGTCGATCATCACGTACTCGTAGCTGACGCGCCGGCCGGTCGCCTCCCCGTAGGCACGCGCGGCGGCGACCACGTCGGCGACCGGCCAGCGGCGGTTGAGCGGGACCAGGAGATCGCGCAGCGGATCGCGCGCGGCGTGGAGGCTGATCGCCAGGGTCCACTGCGGCCGCAGGCGGGCAAGCCGCTCGATCCCCGGGACCACGCCCGACGTCGAGATCGTGACGTGGCGCGCCCCCAGGCCGAAGCGCGCCGGGTCGGTGAGGGCGGCCGTGGCGTCGAGGACCGCGTCGAGGTTGAGAAGCGGCTCGCCCATCCCCATGAAGACGACGTTGCTGAGGTGGCGCCCGGCGGCGGCCAGCCGGCGCCGGGCGCCACGCGCCTGATCGACGATCTCGGCCGCCTCGAGGTCGCGCGCGAAGCCAAGCTCCCCGGTGGCGCAGAAGGGGCAGCCGACGGCGCACCCCGCCTGGCTGCTGATGCACAGCGTGTTCCGCTCCCGCCGATCGGCGCCGGCCGGGTAGTGCATCAGGACGGACTCCACCAGCCGCCCGTCGGAGAGGCCGTGGAGCGCCTTCTCCGTCGCGCCGCCGTCGGCGACCCGGATCGTCGTGGCCGCGACGGTGTCGAAGCGCAGTCGCTCGGCCAGGGCTGCCCGGAGCGGGCGAGCGAGGGTCGTGACCTCGTCCCAGTCGGCGGCCGCCGACCGCCACGCGGCGTCGGCAACCTGGCGGGACCGGAAGGCCGGCTCACCGAGCTCCCCGACCAGGGCGGCGACCTCCTCCTCGCCGAGCGCTCCGACACCAGGACGCGGGTCGCGCGCGGCCGGCACGACCGGGAGCGCGCGGGCGGCGGGTACGGGCGCGGACAGGTCGGTCATCGGGACCGCCTCATCCTACCCGCGACCCGACGGCCGCGGGTCGTCCGCGCAGGTAGGCCGCACCATCCATCGGGCGGCCGCCGGCGGGCCGGACCTCGAGAAGGAGGAGCCGGCCGGCTCCCGTCACCAGGGCGAGACCCGGGCCGTCGGCGACGAGCGTGCCCGGAACGTCCCCCGGGACGGCACCTGCGACGGCCGCGCGCAGGACCGCGAGCCGCTCCTTCGGCAGCTCCACGAAGCTCCCCGGCCAGGGCTGGAGGGCGCGCACGTGCCGCTCGAGGAGCGCCGCCGGCAGCGACGCGTCCAGGCGGCCGTCCCCGCGCTCGAGCGGCCGGGTCAGGGTTACCCCGACATCCGGCTGGGGACGGGGCGCGATCTCGCCGCGGAGGTAGGGGCCGATGGAGCGGGTGACCAGCGCGGCCGCCATCCGGGCCAGCCGCGCCTCGAGGTGGGGTGCATCCTCGCCGGGATCGAGGCGGGTCCGCTCGACGGCCACGAGCGGGCCGGTGTCCAGCCCGGGGTCCATGCGGAAGAGGGAGACGCCGGTCTCCGCGTCCGCGGCGAGGATCGCGGCGGGAATGGGGGTCGCGCCCCGGTGGCGGGGCAGGAGCGACGGGTGGAGGTTCAGGATCCCGTGCGGCGGCAAGTCCAGCACCGCGGCAGGGACGAGCCTGCCAAAGTCGGCGAGGACGCCCACGACCGGGCGCAGGGCGGTCAGCGCCTCCAGGAAGGCGGGGTCCCGCAGTTGCTCCGGGGTGAGCACCGGGAGGCCCATCGCCGCGGCCCGCGCGCCCACTGCCGTGGGAGCCCGCTCGGCCCGCCGCCCGGCCGGGCGGGGCGGCACCGTGATGACCACCTCGAGCGAGAGCTCGGCCGCCGCGACCACGGCCTCGAGGACCGGGACCGCGAACGCACCGGACCCGAAGAAGATCGTCCGGGCGCGCGCCACGTCAGCCGCGGGAGGCCGCCTTCGCCCTCTGGGGGTCGATCCCGCGACGCTCGAGCTCGGCGTCGACGTCCTCGTCCTCGTCGTCGCCACGGCCGACCGGGATCAGCTCGTCCGGCGACGCGAGGTAGTCGATGTAGAGCTTCCCCTGCAGGTGGTCCAGCTCATGCTGCAACGCCCGCCCCAGGAGGCCGGCGCCGGCGACCTTGAACTTCCGGCCGCGGCGGTTCTGGGCGATCACCCAGACCTGCTCGCGCCGCGTCACGTAGGCCACGAACCCCGGGATGGAGAGGCACCCCTCGAGGTCGCGGTCGTCGCCCTCGACCCGGACGATCCGCGGGTTGACAAGCTCCAGCAGCCGGTCGCCGACCTCCACCACTGCCACGTTGAGCGCCTCGCCGAGCTGCGGCGCCGCGAGGCCCACGCCCGGGGCGTGGCGCATGGTGTCGGTGAGATCGTCGATCAGGTGGTGGAGGAACTTGCCGAAGCTCTCGACGGGCTCGCCCTTCAGGCGCAGCCGGGGGTCGCCGAGCGTGAGGATCGGGAGAACGCTCATGGCGCGAGTATACGAGACGGTCCCGGGCGGGCCCGCTCCGGCGTCAGGCCGGCGGCTCCTCCTCCGGCGTCGGCGCCTCCGTCGGAGCGGCGTCCGCGGGCGCGGCGTCCGCCGGAGCGGCGTCCGACGGAGCGGCGGGTGGCGGGGCTCCTCCCTCGGCGGCCCGGTGGCGCATGTCGTCGGCGAAGCGCCGCGACCTCTCGGCCACGCGGGTGCCGACATCGCCGGTCGCCTCGGCGGCGCGTCGTGCGAGCGGGCCCGCCTTCTCCCCGGCCACGGCGGCGAGCTCGGCGGCCTTCGCCGCCACGTCGCGGGCCACCGGTCCGGCCTCGGCGGCCACTCGGTCGATCATCTGCTGGAGCTGCGCGAGCCACTCGCGGGCCTGGGCGCTGCGCCCCTCCTCGCCGGCGGGCCCGACGGGCGGGTCGTCCGGGGGCGGGACCTCGGCGGTCCAGGGGGCGGCCTCCGGGGCCGGCGCGGCTTCGGGTGCCGGGTTCGTGTCGTCGGTCATGGATCGACTCCTGCTGCGGACCCCTATTGTCGCGGAGTTCGGTGGGAAAGGCCCAGAGGCATCCGGACCCTATGCACTCGCGGGTGGGCCGGCGCCCGTGTCGTGCTCGAGGTGCTCCTACAGGAGGCTCTCCGGGTCGACGTCGATCGACCAGGGCGGGCCCGGATCGCCGCCCAGAACGGCGAGCGGCGCGGAACCCCGGAGAATGACGTTGAACCTCCAGCGCCCGCCTCGGCGCGGCACGTAGGCCGGGGCCGGACCGGCGATCGCCACCGCGAGGCCCAGCGCGGCGGCGCGGGCGCGCAGACGGTCGGCCATCTCCCGGCCGGCGGTCCGCGCCGCGTCGCGCTGCTCGTCCCCGACCGTCAGCTTCACCGTCGCCCCGAACGGCGGCGCCCCCACCTGCTCGCGGGTCGCCAATTCGGCGTCATAGAAGGCCGTCGCGTCGCCCCCGGCGGCCGCCCGGATCGCCGGGTGCTCGGCCTGGTACGTCTGGATGATCGCGCGGCCCGCGCGGTGGCCGCGACCGGCGCGTCCGATCGCCTGCACCAGGAGCTGGTACGTCCGCTCTGCCGCGCGCTCGTCGGGGAGCGTGAGGGCAACATCGGCCGAGACGACGCCCACGAGCGTGACCTCCGGGATGTCGAGGCCCTTCGCGACGAGACTCGTGCCCACGAGGACGTCCAGGCGGCCCTCGGTGAAGGCGTCCACGACGCGGGCGGCCGCGCCGCGCCGCTCCACCACGTCCCGGTCGAGCCGGCCGACGCGCAGCGCCGGGAAGCGCTCCCGGACCTCGGCCTCCAGCCGCTCCGTGCCGCCGCCCAGGTAGCGGATCCGCGGTGACGCGCAGGCCGGGCAGCGCGAGGGCATGGGGGCGGCGGCACCGCAGTGATGGCAGCGGAGCGTCATCCCGGCCTGGTGGTAGACCAGCGGCCGGGTGCACTCGGGACACGCCTGCACGTGCCCGCAGTCGCGGCAGAGGACCGCCGACGCCGTCCCCCGCCGGTTGATGACGAGGATCGCGCGATCGCCCGCGACGGGGTCGAGCATCGCCAGGAGCCCCGCCAGCCGCCGGGAGACCAGGCCACGGTTCCCCGCCGCGAGCTCCTCCCGGAGGTCGACGATCTCGACCTCGGGCGGCGCCCCGGCGGCCCGCTCCGGCAGGGTCAGCCGCCGGTGACGCTCGAGCCGCGCCAGCCCCACCGACTCGACCGACGGCGTGGCGCTCCCGAGGACCACCGCCGCCCCGGCAAGGGCGCCCAGGCGGATCGCGAGGTCGCGGGCCTGGAACCGCGGTGTCCGTTCGCTCTTGTAGGCAGCCTCGTGCTCCTCGTCGACCACGATGACCCCGACGTCGGCCAGGGGCGCCAGGACCGCCGTTCGCGTCCCCACCACGACATCGACGGCGCCGGCCCGTATCCGCCGCCAGGCGTCGGCCCGCTCGCCCTCGCCCAGCCCCGAGTGGACCACGGCGACCTCGGCCCCCAGGTCGGCCCGCAGCCGATCGACAAGCGGCAGGGCCAGGGCGATCTCCGGCACGAGCACGAGGGCGGGCCGCCCGGCGGCGAGCGAGGCCGCGATCGCCGCCGCGTAGACGGCGGTCTTCCCCGCCCCGGTCGGCCCGTCGAGGAGGAGCGGCGTGGCATCGCGGGCCTCGAGCGCAGTCACGACGGCCGTCAGCGCGGCGGCCTGCGCCGACGACAGTGTCGAATCCAGGGGGCGCGAACCCCGGGCCCCGACCGCTCGCGTCTCGAGGAGGTCGCGTGGCCGCTCGCGCGTTACGAGCTCGACGAGGCCCCGGCGGGCGAGCCCGGCCATGCTTCCGGCCCCGTGGCGCGCCGCGACGGGAGGTGCCGGAAGGTCCCCGTCGTCGAGCGCGGGGAGCGCGGCGAGCTCGGCAAGCAGGGCCCGCTGGCGCGGGCCGAGCGGCCGGCCGTCGGCCGGCCGCATCCCGCCGGCTACCGCCCGTCCCGCCGGCGTCGCGTGCACCCACCGCTCGTAGCGCGGGAGGGCGCCGGCCGCCCCGAGGGTCCATTCGAGGTGCACCCTCCCCGCGCGTTCGAGCGCCCGCAACCGCCGCAGCACGGCGGGACGGCTCTCGGCCGCGGGCAGCGCGCGGACCGGGCGCGGCCCCGTGGCGAGGGCGTCGAGCAGCGCCGCGGTCGCCGCGTCGTCGCCCGGGGCGCTGCCGCCGGTGGCCGTTGCGACGAGGTCGAGGCGCTCCAGGAGTCCCGGCGGGAGCATCGCCCGGATCGCCAGCGCGGGCGGCGCGAGGTAGTGCTCGGCGATCCATCGCGCGACGGCGAGCGACAGGGCCGGGAGGAGCGGGCCATCGGCCCGGACCCGCGCCGCCAGCGGCTTCGCGGCCACGCCGTCGGGCGGGGGCGCGTCGCCCAGGACGATCCCGATCGCGCGGCGGCGCCCCCATTCCACGATGACGGCCTCGCCGGGCTCGACGCCGACGAGGGCATCGGGAACGAGGTAGGTCCACGTTCGATCGCCGGCCACGCCGGGCGCGTCGACCGCGACCTCGACATGGCGCGCATCATCCCGGCCGGCCGGGCCGGACCGCGGGGGGGCGTCCGGGGGCACGGCTGTCAGACGACGACCCGCCGGTCGGGGTGGCGCGCCCGCTCGGCCCGGATGATCGCCTCGATCCGCTCGGCCGTCCGCTCCACCTGGCCATCCTCGTTGACCACCACGTGGTCGTAGTCGCCCGCCCGGGCCAGCTCGATCGCGGCGTTTCGCTGGCGCAGCTCCAGCTGCTCGGCGGTCTCGGTGGCACGCGCCCGCAAGCGCCGGAAGAGGGCCTCCAGGGAGGGCGGGACGACGAAGACCAGGAGGGCGTCGGGGACGAGCGACTTCACGGCGGCGGCGCCCTGGACGTCGATCTTGAGGATCACGTCGCGGCCTCCGGCGAGTGCCCGGCGCACCTCCGCCCGGGGGGTGGCATACCAGTTCCCGTGGACCTCGGCCCACTCCAGGAACGCGCCGTCATCCCGCAGCGCGGCGAACCGCTCGCGGGCCAGGAACTGGTAGCTGACGCCATCGACCTCGCCCCGCCGTGCGGAGCGCGTGGTGCAGGTCACGACGTAGTGGTAGGCGGGGTCGGCGGGGCGCGCCCGGAGGGCGTCGATGATCGTGTCCTTCCCGACCCCCGACGGGCCCGAGACGACGACGAGCAGAGCCCCGGGAGCCCCCGCGCTCGGGACGCCGGAGAGCGGGTCGTCGGGGGTCGCCACGGCTCCCGGCGGCTGCTCGGTCACCGCTCGTCCTCGCCCCCGCCCGCGCCGAGGGGCCGCGGGGGCGCCCCCGGGGCGCCGGCGCGCAGGCCCGCGAGGGGCACCTCGAGGGCGGCCGGAAGCGGTGCTTCCAGGCGGACCAGGTCGCCGGTCGCGGGGGAGGCGAAGACGAGTCGCCACGCGTGCAGGAAGAGGCGTTCCAGGCCCTCCGGTCCGCGCCGCGCGGTCCCGGTCCCATAGACGGCATCGCCCGCGACCGAGTGGCCCAGGGCGGCCAGGTGGACGCGGATCTGGTGCGTCCGGCCGGTGACCAGGTCCACCTCGAGCAGCGTCCATCCCGCGAACCGCTCCCGGACCCGGTAGCCCGTGACGGACGGCCGTCCGTCCGGGACCACCGCCATTCGCATCCTGTTCTTCGGGTCGCGCCCGATCGGCGCCTCGACCCGGCCGACCGCCGCCTGCACGCTCCCCTGGACGAGAGCGAGGTAGGTCTTCTTCACCCGCCGCGCCTTGAGCTGGGCCATGAGGCTCGCCTGGGCCGCGTCGCTCTTGGCGACCATGAGCAGGCCCGACGTGTCCCGGTCGAGGCGGTGCACGATCCCGGGCCGCTCCACGCCGGCGATCCCCCCGTAGACCGTGTCGCGCGCGAGGAGGGCGTTGACCAGCGTCCCGGACCAGTGCCCGGGGCTCGGGTGGACGACGAGGCCGGCCGGCTTGTCCACCACGAGGACGTCGCCGTCCTCGTAGACGACGTCGAGCGGGATGGCCTCCGGCTCGATCCCGGCGGCAACGACCGGCGGCACGTCGATGACGAGCACAGCTCCGGCCGGGACCAGCGTGTTCGCCTTGACCGGCCGCCCGTCGGCGGTGACGCGCCCCTCCCCGATGAGACGCTGGACGCGGCTTCGCGACAGCCCGGAGAGGTCGGCAGCGAACCGGTCCGCCCGCCCGCCCCCACCGGCCGGGACCACCAGCCGCAGCTCCGTCATGTGGCGCGGGCCTCGTGGCGCCGCGGCGGGAGGACCGCCATCAGGAGCAGGAGCAGGATCGAGGTGGAGATCGCCGCGTCGGCCAGGTTCCAGGTGTAGAAGCGCCAGCCGTCGGGGAGTCCCATGTCCACGAAGTCGACCACGTAGCCCAGCCGGACCCGGTCGATGAAGTTGCCGATGGCCCCGCCGAGGAGGAGGCCGAGGGCGAGCGTCGCCAACCACCCGCTCCCTGCGACGGCGCGACCGTGGTACCAGACGATGAGCGCGATCACGGCGATGCTGAGGGCGGCGAAGAGGACCGCCTGGTCGCGGAAGAGCCCGAAGAGGGCCCCCGTGTTGGCCACGTACCACACCCTGAGCCATGCCCCCACGACCTCGACGGGCTCGCCGAAGGGGAAGCCGGCGACGATCCAGGCCTTGCTCAGCTGGTCCGCGACCACGACCGCGGCCGCGAGGCCGAAGAAGGCCGCCCAGTGGCGGCTCACCGGCGGATCCTCACGGCGCGTCGACGCCCCGGCGGCGGATGGCGATCGCGGCCTCCGCGCCCCGGAGGGCGACCGTCGCGTGCGGCCAGCCGTCTGGCAGCGGCCCCTCGGCGACGGCGTCGGCCAGGGTCTCGGCGGCCACGCCCGGCAGGTGGGGCCGCACGCCGGCGGCCGCGTCGGGGAGCGCCACGACGAGGTCGATCCGGTCATCGAGCTCCAGCCCGACATCGCGGCGGAGGTCCTGGATCGCCCGCTGCAGCTCCCGGGCGTCGCCCTCGGCCCGCAGCTCGTCCGTCAGCTCCGTGTCGATCACCACCACGAGCCCATCGTCGTGGGCGACCGCCGTGCCGGGGCGCGGCGCGGCGAGCACCTCCACCTCGTCGGGGGCGAGGACCACGCCGCCGAGGGCCACGGACCCGTCCGGGCGGATCTCGAACCGGCCCTCGCGGGCGGCGGCCATGACCGCGGGGATCGCGGGGCCCAGCTTCTTCCCGATCCTGGGGAGGAGGGGCTTCACGCGCCGCTCGACGAGCGCCGACTCGTCCCCGATCC
>Ga0315276_10000569_pt1 | contig 31758 bp, 38 predicted proteins | sample YL17G05_0_MG_FD_204542 | JGI IMG/M metagenome (GOLD analysis project Ga0315276, IMG submission 204542) | Sediment microbial communities from Yellowstone Lake, YNP, Wyoming, USA - YL17G05_0 | ecosystem: Environmental > Aquatic > Freshwater > Lake > Sediment | place: USA: Wyoming | collected... | reverse complement strand
CGGACTGGAATGCCTTTCGCGCGATCGGCGATCTCCTTCTCGACCCATTCGCGCAAGTGCCACGCAAGGAATCGTTCGTATCGATCGCGGCCCCACTGTTTTTTCCAGTTGTTCGGGTACATCTGCGGCGCGCGGAACTTCGTGTTGATCGCCGTCGACCGCCACGGAAAGCCGCTGTGCACCGACGCGATCGGCCAGGGCTGGTCGCCAACGACCACGTCATAGCCAGCGACGCCATAGAACGCGGCGTACATCGCGTCGGACTTCACCGCGTCGCCAGCGCCCTGGTCCCAGTCGACTTCCTGGTCACCGAGCGTCGCGATGCAGATTCGTTTGCCGCCTGCATCGACGAGTGCGGCAACGCGGCCCATCCGCTCGCCTTTGCCGACCGGGTCCGTGTCGTCCAGGCCCCACGCCGCGCCGCACTGCATCCCGCGCTGCCAGCACTCCTGCGCAATCTGCGTGAACCGCTCGGGCGACATCTCGGTCGTGAAGCCGTGCGCGAAGATGCCGGGCAGGCCGAGGCTCGCGAACAGATCGAGCTTGCGCCGAAGCGCGTCCATTCTCTTCGCGGGCGTCGATCCTGGGATCTTGCCGCGGTACGGCTGAATCCACGGGCCGACGAGATCCATCGGCGCGGGTAGAATGAGACCGTTGACGCCGATCGCCTGGACCTGCTGCGGGGGAGATACAAGGATCGGTGCGCTGCTCATGGGGCCTCTTTCATCGCTGCACTGACCGCGTTGACGTACTTCCTCACCGCGGGCGGCACTGGCAGCTCGTACTCGTCGCGCTTGCGGACCATCGCGACGGCTGTCTTGAGATCCTCTTTGAAAAACTCGGCTCTCCACTGCGAACCGCCTTGCACGCCGCGGCGGTCTCGCCTGATTCGATCGATTCTGTACAGCAGCTCGCCGAGGACCGGGACCTCTCTGATGCCGCGCTGGACAAACTCCTTCGCAGTCTGTTTTAGCGAAGAGAAGTTACTGCTCGGCGCGCTACGCCTGTCCCCCGGACCACGACGCTTGTGCCAAAACCCTACGTCGGCGACGTACACGCTGCCGTCCGCGCGTCGGTACAACTGGAGATCGTCGTGGGGCTCCCAGAAGTGCTTGCGGTCTAGCGTTGTGAGCATCTCTTCCAGGCGAACGAACTCGGGGATCGAGAGCCCTGTAACCGGCTCGCCGTACTCCCGTACGATCGCCACCTGACCGTCGTGCAGCTCGACGTAGCGGCTGTCCGGCATGAGATCGGCGTATCCCATGCGTGAAATCGTGTTCGCGACGCCTGCTTCGTGCTTGAAGTTGCGGATCTGGACCTCGGGGTCCCATGCCTGTCCGTGGATGTTCACGTCGGCGGGGAACTTCACCGCAAACGTGCCCGCAGCCGTGTCGACTCGGTAGACCGTCCCGAAGTTGCCGGTACCGAGCTTTTCGCCACGCCCGGCCCGCGCAGCCTCCGCGATGTGGACCGCAGCTCGCGTATCGGGAAGCGCGTGGTGCCCGACGTGGACGCCGGGCTCGAGGCCCCACTTGCGTCCAGGCATCTCGGGGACGACGGGGTTGCGGCGCGGGGCGAAGAACGTCGAGAACATCACCGCTCCCTAGAGTTCGAAGTCGTCGATGGGGTCGGGTAGCCGTTTGCCATCGGCCGTTCATGCGTGACGCAGTGACAGTAGCGGACGACCATCCTACCGCTCCCGTCTCCTTCGAATCGCCCTCACGAACGTGTCTGCAAATGCCTTCGCTTCGTCGTCGGTCAGCTCCTCGGCCATGGCCCGGCGCGCGAACGACTTCAACAGGCCGGCAAGGGCCAGCTCGGGCTTCTGCATCGCCGCCGATGCGATCTCCAAGCCCGACTGCGCCATCGAAACCCCGGACTTGATCTTGTCGAGGTTCAGCCCTCGAGCGGCGTCTTTCGCAGCGGCGATCATCTCGTCGAACGTCATCGTGCCGCAGTGTACCACGGGTGCGACCAGTGGTAGCGTGCGGTTATGCCGACGATCGTAGCGCCCGTACAGCGAGGTTCGTGATGGGTCAATTTCTGCTCACCGCAACGAATGAGGTCACCTTCTCGACGAATTCGCCCACAGCGGCGCAGATCGAGGGGGCGCTGCAGGCCATTCCGATCGTGGCAGCTCGTGCCGATCGCGCTGCTCGAGGGCTACCCGACGACGGTGGTTGGGTAGGCTCGGCGCGGATTACCCGTCGCGCCAATGTTCTACCGCCCGGAGGAAGGCTCACGGACATCGCGTGGTTGTACTCGTGGCCCGATCGAACGCCGGCCTCGGTTGAGGCGTCTACTGCCACTGAAATTGCGAGCTATATTCTCAGCAAAGCGAGAGACGCTACGTTCGATGGGGCTGCGGCCCTGCCCGAGAGCGCCGGATGGCGCAACGTCGCCATCGTTCCATACAACCCGGCAGTCAACGGATCGCTCGAATGGTGGCGGTCGGGAGATGCATCGAGAACCGTCACGCGCGATGCGTTTGATCTGAACCAACAGACGGGCAGCAACGCAACGCGCGACAACCCCACTGGGCCGACGACGGTACACGCGCCGAACTTCAGTCCGCTTGGCACGGATGATCCGAACAGCGCGATGAACAAACTTCTCGGACTCGCCACGACGGTCGCGTGGGTCGCGGGAGGAATCGCGGTCCTGGTCTATGTCGTCGGACCACTCGTGGGGGCCGTGCTGTCGCCAAAGCCTGCGAGGACGAATCCGTACCGTCGTCGACATCTCTCGAAGTTCCAAGAGGCGTATCTCGACGCAGCGCTAGCCACCTCGACGGACGACAGCGGCCAATCACTCGATCGTAGCTCTGGCGACATCGCCGAGAGTTCGTACAACCAGATGCTACGCCAAGCGTCGAAGTTCGAGCATGAGCACTCGGAAGACATCGGCGGCGACACAGAGCGCGCCGGCCGCGACTTCTGGCTCACGCGCAACGGCCACGGCGCAGGCTTCTGGGACGGCGATTGGCCCAAGGCGGTCGGCGATCGTCTGACGAAAGCTGCGAAGAAATACGGCGAGCAGACGCTGTACGTCGGCGACGACGGTACGATTCACGTCTATCCGCCGCCCGGGAACTAGCGAGTGACCGCGAACGCGCCGGGAGCCAGCAGATACGCGGGCGCAACGACCGGCTCGGACCCTGCGGGCAACACGTGAGACGCCGCCTCTCGCAGCGCTGTCTCTTCGCGCGCCACGGATGCGCAGAACGCATCGGCGGTTGGCGCGAGGATTCGAAGGGCCGGGAAAACGCCCTCGGCGAGCAGAATCAGCGGGGTGCCGATCGTGTGCAGTGCGCAATAGCCGACTGCCGCCGAATGCAGAATGACTCGTGCCTGGGCGAACGCGGCGGCGACGGCGGGCGACTGGGTGCCCGAGCAGGCGCCGAGCGCGAGGGCGGCCGAGAGCAGAAGAGGCTTGAGGCGTGAGAGCATGGGTTCCGTCCGTTTCATCGTGAGAAGTGACCGTAGCACAGACCGGGTGGGCGCCTTGGGCGCTTTGGTGCGTATTTCATGCCCGGCGCGCGCTGCTTCAGGATCGCGTCAATCGCCTCGCCTTCCTTTCGATCTCTCTCAAGGACGATCTTGGTGAGCCATGCGGTTGTCGCAGGTTTCCCGGCCGCGCGTCGAGCCTCCAGCAGTCGAATGGCAACGAGGCGCGAGTGCTCAATTCCAAGTTCACGCGGAACCGTGGCCCCAAGTCGTTTGAACTCCGCACGCAGCATCGGCTTCGTCAGCGTGCCGTGAACGATGGCGCCTGCGTAGTCATCGATGACGTAGTCGGGGATCTTGCGGGGCATGGGGAGATTCTAGCGCACGGGCTCGGGCGGCGATACCTCGGGCGCTGATACGGCAGGCGCCAGCTCGGGTCGCTCGCGTTCCACGGCAAATCCCATCCAGTTCGAACCGAACGCCTGGTAGGCCGCGAGCAGTCGTTTGAGCGCCTGTCCCTCCGAGCGTCCCGTAGCCCGGAGGTCGGGATTGGCCGTCGCCCAGTCCGTCGTTCCAAGCCACGCCCGCCAGCGGGTCTCCAGGGGCGCCGCGGAAACCAGAACGCAGCGGATGTCGGGACGGCCGATCATGCGCCGTACCTGAGCACGTACCGTATCGATGTACAGCGTGCGGCACTCGTCCACGGATCGGCGTGCAAGGGGAACAGGCAGCGCGTCGTCATGATTCGGTGGCGGTGGCCCTACCGTCGTGCGTGTTGGAAGATCGAGGTATTTCTTCCGTCCGCGACGCACAGCGACCACGAGCCACGCGCCAAGCAGAACGATGAGAGGCCACCAAACAGGGAGTCGGTCCCAGAACGATTCGTGTTCGGCAACCACGGGTACCGACATGACGACGGGCGCGGCCGGGATGCGAGCGACCTCGTTGTCAGTTACCGCACGCGTAGTCGACGGCGGCGCGATGGTGATCGGCTCGACGTAGAGCGGTGGGGTATGCGTGTGGACGTGTTGAGCGACGACGATGAGCCAGACGGTTGCGAGATTCACGACGTGGGCTCCTTTGAGGACTCGTCACGCGGGCTGGTCTTCACCCACGCCTTCGCCTCTTCGATTGCGTAGAAGACGTGACCCGCGGCGAGTTTGCGAACGATCGCAGCCGCTCCTCGAAGTAGCTCGCACTCGGCGCGCAGATTTTCGACTTCCGCGGGGGTCACTGGAGATACTCCGCCTCGGCCGCGACGATCGCTTTCGCCGCTTCGAACAACGCAGGAAACTTCGCGCGCTCTTCCTCGCGAGCCGCTTCGATGAGAACGGCGAGTTTTTTCGAATCGTGAAACCTCGCACGGCCCGTGTAGTCCGACATGGCTCGCTTGAATTTTGTCGTCATCGCGTCCCTCCATCCCTCGGCACGTCCCACCCGATCGGTCGCACAGTTGCGCGAAGCGACGACGAAAGTGCGTCGATGCGGTCGGATAGCTCGCGTTGGCGGCGTTCAAGACGTTCGACGCGAGGGTCGATGGCAGATACGCGAGCCTCGGTACGCTCAGCGTGGTCAGCCGTGTGCGCCAGAAGTGTCAGAACTGCCACTGCGCCTATCATCGCGAATAGGATTCGTAACCCGCCTATAATCTCGTCGATTCTCAATTCGGCCTCCGACACTGCGCCATTCGCGTATGCATGAGCCGCTGAGCGTTCGCGACCCGCCCGGCGTAGGCGTAGAACCTGCGGACGACGGCTCGGCGGCGAGTGGCGGGGACGCTGCCCCAGTAGTAGCTCGCGACCCATGACGAACGTGCTCTCGCCGAGACTCGTGATGCCGCATGTGCTTGCCGATACCGCAAAGCCAAGAGCGAAGCGCCTCGGCGGATGTTCACGACCGGATCGAAGTATGAATCGCAGTCGTTTTCACAGCGAATCTGCATGATTCCGAATACCTGGTTAGAAACGTCGCGGGCGGACCCACGGACGCCGAATCTCGACTCCACGTACCCCACCGCCAGCAACAGTTCGAGCGGCACGTGTGGCTGGACGTTCGCGATGAACGCCTCGGCCTCGACCCGCGCTACCTCGGCGTCGTGAACGTGCGAGCCGTGCGCAAGGATGACGCAGGCGACGATCTCGGCGAGGGTCATCGACGCCCCGCGTCGCCGCACGTACACAGGACAACGACGCCGCCCCAGTTCGTCGAGAGCACAACCGGATGCTGACTGCCCCAGCAGTTTGCTTCCCGAGAGCCGCTCGAGTCGAATCCAACCGTGACGACCGTCTCTCGGCAATCGCTGCCGACCGTCCCTGGCCGCTGACAGCCGTAGAGGAACAGCGCGCACGCAATGATTCTAGCGAGGGTCACTTGCGCACCCGTCCGCCTCGCGCCTCGAACTCTTTCGTTCGAATCTCAGCCTCGGCCGCAACCGCTACATCGATCGCCTTCCGAATCAGGAACGCAACGGATCTCTGCTCTCGGTCAGCCTGAGCGCGGAGCGCTACGAACGTCCCCTCTTCCAGCGTGATTGTCAGTGACTTCGCCTGCGCCAATTCTGGTCGTCGAGCCATAGCCAACGACTAACACTGGCCGACAACTACTGTCAACCGCCGTCGTCTTACGCCGCCGTTCTCATCGCGCGCTGTGAGTCGATCGCCAGCACGAGTCCGAGTCCGGCCGCCAGAGCTAGCGCGCCCCAACCCGGTCCCTTGTCGACTGGCGACGGCTTGGCGAATCCTCGGCTGAGCGTGGTCGCAACGCCGCTGGTCGGAACGCTGGTCGGAACGTGGGTCGGGACGTGCGTTTCCTTCGTCCAGGCCGGGGCAGGCCGTCCCGCGATGCGAGCGATCTCTCGCGCGTCTCTCTTGTTCGCCATCTCAAAGTCGGGTCCGTCCTGAACAAGACGCTTCTTGATGAGTGCGAAGAACTTCTCGGACCATCGATCGGACGCCTTCGCGTAGTCGGGCGTTTTCGGAAGACCCTTCCCTTCGAACTCGTCCTCTACGTCGAGAAGACCAAGCTTTGCCAGCGCGTGATAAGCCTCCATCTGTCCCGGCGAGAAATCGTAATGACCAGCGGCCTTCCACAGATCACGAGCCACCTGGTCGCGCTTCGGAGTTTTCTTCTGCGCTGCCAGCGTCACAAACGCTGAGCCGAACGCCGCTGCTGCACTTCGGTCTGCCATCGTCGTCTCCTAGTCGACCGTCGTCGACCCGCCGCCAGTTACGCCGCCACCTTCATCAACGCATCCCGCGCCGCGAGTGCCCGCTTGAAGCTCTCGGCGTCGCCGCCACGGTCCGGGTGCGCCGCGAGTACTCGCTGCTTGAAAGCCTCTTTGACTTCCACCTTCGTCGGCTTGCGATCCGTCGCGAGACCCAGCTCTTCGGCTGCCGAGCGCTGGGGCGCTGGCAGCTCGCGAGTCGCTCCACGGCCCGGCGCTGCAGCCTCCGCCTCCCGCGCCGAGTCGAACCCGAAGCGTTTCCACCACCAGTTCGTCCAGTCGCGAGGCTTCTCGCTCGGCTCGGGCTTCTCCTCGGGCAGTCTCTCGGGTTTCTCGGGCCGCGCGAACATCGTCCCGGCACCAAAGTGCATCACCAAGCTGGCCGACTGGAACGTGCAGCGCCCGATGCGCGCAGGGACGCCATGCTTCGTTTCGAACTTGTTCTGTTCGCTCGGGATCATGCCACGGTACTTCCGCAACTGCGCGGGCGAGAGCGATCGGAGCATCGCGTGGATCGCGGCCTTCCGTACGGCCAGGAAGTGCGACGCCTCTTCGCGTGTCGGACAGATTTCCTGCCCCTTGAGTCGGCGCCCTGCCGCGGTGACAAAGCCGCCGTGCTTGCCTGGATACGGATTCTCACGTGGGTTCATGCGCGGTGCTCCTGCTCGGTCCTCGGCGTATGCCGATTCGATTCGTTCGCCGTTCTCGTCGTCGTAGAACTCGGGATCTTCCCAGTTCACGTCGATGCCCGTCACGCGCCAGCCATCGTCGCGCTGCTTTTCGATCGCGCGCTTGATCTTGCCGGCGTTTCTTTTCGCGTTCTTGAACGACAGAGCCGTGTTGTTCGCTGTGACGAAGTAGACTGGGTACGAACCGAGAGAGGTGTACGGTCCGTTCGCCAGCGCGGCTTCGAAGTCGGCGACAGTGCGGATGTCCATGGGCGGATGGTAGCAGAGAGAAGCGGGGAGCGGAATGCCCGTACTGGACGGGTACTGCAGACTCGGCCACTACCACTGGACGGGCCTGCTCTGACTCGGCCACCGACAGTCGGCTAGGCGACTGGTTCGAACACGACGTAATCGAACGTCGAGGCGTCTGCCGGAACGAGTGCTCCCGTGGTCTCGGAGATCGCTGAGACGATGAAGATCCCGACGCCTGCGGCGCCAGGTGTCTTGGTGTAAGTCAGCAATCCATACGCGTGTCCGCTACCTGGTGCGACGGTTCGCGTCACCATGATTTTCGTACTCGCGGTAATCGCAGGTCCCGGGACGATCGGCACCGAAGCTCCGGTGCCACCAATGACGCCAGAACCCACCGAGGTAACGATCACAACGCCAGTGGAAGCGCCGCCGCCCTGGACGGTCAGCCACGCGCCTTCCGTAGTGGGAGTACCACCCGTCGGATTCGGCTGTACCGACCCGGTGAGTGCCATGTCAGTAGCTTCGAGCGTAACGGAATTGGGCGTGCCCAGAGGAAGCAGGGACGCGTTCGGCACGCCGGGTCCCCCCATGCTTGGGAAGGGCGCGCTGGGAGCGCTGATGCCGTCGAGTCCGGCAAAGGGTTCGAACGAAATGGCGAACTGCACATTCGACGACTTCTTGAACGTGGAACGAAGTCCGACCGGCGCGTAGGCTGTGCCGATTTTCGGCAACCGCACGACAGTGGTAACAATCGCTCCGGTGTCGTCCAGAATCACGGTGTCCCGGATGTACGTCTTTCTCAGATCAATCTTGCCTCCATGCTGAAGTGCATACGTACGCATGAAGCGCTGTCCGGTAGGAATACCTGCGGCGGGGCGAGACATTGAGCTTCTCCTTTGAAAGGGGGAATGACTCCCCCGTGGTCGACTCGAAAATACTACAACGTCTCGGCTACGATCGCTAGATCGCAGGAAACGAACAACAAACAGCCCGGCTGATCCGACGACAGGCGCGACGGACTGCAAGCAGCGCACGAATCCCGAGCAGTGCATGGTTCGCGGCCCGTTCGTGCCGACGCGCGCCCGCGACGTCACCGAGTACGGTGTCGATGTCCGCACGAAGACGGCAGCTTCCCCAGCGTCGAGCGAAGGCGGATGCGGGTACCCAGAAGAGGGCGGCGGAGCAACTCATCGGATCAGTTGACTGCCGTCGACCCACTCGCCGACAGCTCGACCCCTGGAAGTTCTCGCACTGTTCCCGACTCACCGACCGCAGCGAGAGTTGCTGCGAAGTCCCTGGCCTCCGCCAGCGTAAAGAGCACCCTCGGTCCCAGTTCCATCTCGGGCATGTACCAAACGCCATTGCGATCGACCCTGGCGTTATGAAATCCCTCGACGATCGTCCACTGCGTCTTCCCCGGATCGACAGCGACAAGCTTGAGCCCGAACGGAAAGTGCTCGCGGTGTTCGTCGGCGGGCAGGGCCACGATAACGCGTCGGGTGAGCAGTCGAACGAGAAACTGAACGAACAGGGTGTACCAGAGGCGTAAAATCGACATGCCAGACTATGTACTACGAGACACAGACCCGTGTCCACAAGCCTGTGGTAGTGTCTCTCGATGGCCCGCGTGCACTTCGGCTATTTCTTCCGCCAAGCCGACGAGTACGTCGTGCTTCATCCGAGCTGTCCGCCAGACGTTCACATCGCTGCCGCACACGCTCCGGTCCATGCCGTAGGCCGCACGCGAATCAACGGATGCCACGTCTACGGCGCGAGAAACGCTCCCGTGCTGTTCACGTTCCTGCGCAGCAACGGCCACACGATCTGTAGTCGGTGCAGCACAGAGTGTCGTCGGCAGCGCGCCGAGGACCTCAAACAGTCCGACGAATGCCCAGACGCAGTGTTCGATGACGCATGGCTCGGGAGGATCGGCATGACTCGCACCGAAACGGTGTCGGACTGGGAGAGGATCTGGGATACCGTTGGAGAGATACTGCGGCAGAAACAGCCTGCGTCTCTTGCTGCTCATGAAGCTTTGCTCGGGCTTCGGCCGCCCTACGGGAAGAAAGACATCACCACGGCGTTTCGCAAAGTCGCTTTACGAACGCACCCCGATCGGCCCGGCGGGTCGGCCGAACAGTTCAATCGAGCATGTGAGGCGAGGGATGCGCTAGAGAACGCGGTGCTTGAATAGGACCGGGAGGCCAGGCCATAGCTAGTGCGGCGATCGGTCGGTAGTCTGCGAGGGGCGGAAAGGGCGGAAGGGGCGCACTGCGCCCCCGGACTACGCCGCGCGACTGATGAAGAAGTCTACATTTCCGACCGCGGCGCTGGCTTTGTGTGAAAAGCTACCGTTCGTCTTCAGACTGACTGCGACGCTTCCGGCTCCGAGGTCGTCTATCGTTGCCATGACCACGTATCCCGTCGGACCTGCGACGCCGACAGGGAACGCAGGCTGGATCGCCTGGACGGCTCCAACTGCGCTCGCGGGCTTTGCGTAGATCGCCCACGAATCACGATCGAGCGTTCCTGGTCCCGCGGCCGGGAAAAGAGCCATTCCGGGATAGAACCCACCACGAACATCCCACGAACAATTGGCATCGAGGACGACGGCATTCGGAGAAGGAATCGCGCCAAATTGCGTCGTGGTGAGTTGGAACTTGGTTCCTTGCGCGAGGACGGGCTGGACGTTCGGCCCCAAGCTCGTGACGTTGATGAACCCCGGTGCGACGCCGAATCGGTTGAAGCGCGCGCCGCTGAAGTTGACCGTCGAAAATGCAGCGGCGTTGGTCGGCAGTGGCAGCACGATTCCCGGCGAAAAGGTGCCCGCACTCAACTCTCCCTGGAATGTGATGGAGGGTGTTGAATTGCCGACGATGAGTCCAGTACCGACAAGTCCGCCGATGACGGTGTCCACGAACCCTGTGAATCGAGGATGGCCCGACAGATTCACCTGGTCGCTGACGTTCGATCCGTTCGCGAGGACATAGCCCGTGCTTCTACCCTGGATCGTCAATGGCTGCGTCGAATCGTAGGCGAGGTCCAAGCGATTCATGCCGCTCTTGACGTCGAAAATGACCTGCGAGCAGTTGTTCACGCTCACGATTCCGCGCACGAGAGGACAAGCACGGAAGATCACTCGGTTGCAACGGCGCAGGAACACGTTCGTGGTTCCGGTCACGGGCAAGCGCACGGTCTGTACGTAGTTGAACGCACCTTCTTGCATGAGGAAGAAACCAGCGCTCGATGTGCCGCCGACCGTCGGAGGCTCATTGTTCGCATCGAACCGAATGCATGCGTCCGCCACGTTGGCGGAGATGTTGTAGAACGTCATCTGCTCACAACGAAACTCGTTGATCTGCGGGGCTGTGGGACTCGCGGAGCGAACCCATCGCAGCGTATCTCCACCTGCAGGCGGATTGACCACGATGACGCCCGGTCCAGAGCCAAGGAGCGTCATGCGATCGAAGTCGGGAAGCGTGAGGTTTTCCTCGTAGGTCCCCGTGACCGGCAGGAATGAATCAATGGTACCCGCTCCGACTCCGTTGGCGATTCCGAGGAACGCGGGCGGTGATTGCTGGATGTCTGTGTAGACGAGCAACTGCGCGGGCTGTTGCGTACTCCCGATTGAGTTGCTGACCAACACGCTGCCCGTTTTGGGGAAGCCCTTCACGCTCTCGACGAATAGTGTTCCGCCGGGGATTGCCGCGATGGGCTGACCGAACGACGCAGCAGCGACATTCGTCTGCCGTCCGCACTCGATATAGACGGTCGTACCTTCCTGCGTGATTGCGTTGAGCGCCTGTTGAATCGTGGCAAATGGCGTTGCGTAGCTGCCATTTTGCTGCGCAGTCGGAACGCTGGTCGTACCATCGACGAAGAGCGCACGCTCATGCGGGGTAATGGGAGCGAGACTACTGCCTCCCGCGCCCGATCCGATCGCGAGCCATGCGCCTTCTGTCGTCGGAGTTCCACCGTTCGGATTCGGCTGTGTCGAACCGACGAGATTCATGTCCGTGGCTTCGATCGTCACGGAGCCAGGTCGACCCGCGGACAGCGCACTGCTGTTCGTGCCTGCGAAGTCCGGGAACGCACCCGGGGTACCGGAAGAGACCGCATCAAGCGCTGCGGGCGTGATCTCCACGGCATGCGCGGCGTTCGACGGCTTTACGACCGTCACTCGCTTTCCGACCGGAGCGTAGGCCGTCCCGATCTTCGGCAGGAGTAGGGAGACATCGGCTCCCGTATCGTCCACGACGATGGTGTCACGGATGTACTTCTTGCGAAGATCCGCAGTTGTGGGAGTGACGTACGTGCGCTGGAAAACGATGGATGGTCTGCTCATGGAGCGAATATTCGCTCAATGAGCGCAGAAGTGCCAGATCACAGGCTGTTCAATCGGTGTTCAGGACGGAAGATTATGATCCCCCGGCGGGTGGGTAGAAACTACGGAGAAATCGCGCCAGGCTCGCACGCATTCCACATCTGCCAGTACACCACGAGGAATTGGTCCGCTCCGCCAGCAGTACTCTTGATGGTGAAGGACACCCCGTCAACGTGAGCCTCGATGAAGAGTCGCCCATTCGGACCACCAGGAAGCGCAGCGGTCTCCTGTGCGGTCAGTGTATAACGCGACTCGATCCCATCAGCGTTCGTGTTCGGAATGAGGGCGCGTCCGTCGCCGTTGAGAATCGCAAGGCCGGCGCCTCGGTTGACATTTTCTTGCAGCGCAGGAACGCCCTGGCTCGATACTGCGAAGATTTCACGACGCGCGTTCTGATCCGGTCCGTCTTGCGGAACGGCCTGGACCGCGAATCGCACGGCGACATAGGCTGCCGCGACCCACTCCACGTTCAACGAAATCATCCCCGCGAGTGGGATATTCGCATTGTTTCCGGTCACGCCGACTGCAGTTGCGCGCCACAGCACATCAGGCACGGCAACCGCTGCGAGATCGCCGACGAACGTCCCTCTCGACTTAAATCCGGTCATCCCTGGGACTCCCGAATTGTTGCCGTACTGATTCGCCCTAAACGCGCCTCGGTTCGCGATGGCGGAAGCCACCTGGACGCCGTTATTGCTCCCGTGAAGAGCCGTGCCTCCCTGGTTGATGTAGAGTCGCGGTGACCCGAGCGAACCGGCAGGCGCTCCGATCGCGATGTCAGTGGCGTTCGTCGTGCCGAGCTTGAGCGTTCCAGCGACGTCGGTATCGAGCTGCTGCGCGGGCGGAAGCAGGATGTTGTGAGGGCCGGCGTCATTCCCAACAGCAAGGACTGCCGAAAGTGATGGCGCACCTATTGACACGTTGAGAATTGGGTCAGCAGCAGTGCCGGTGTTCGTAAGGCCAGCGCCGGGCGTGACGCTCAGGACCCCTGTGTTGTTCAGGATCGGATTGCTCGCGGTACCGGTATCGTTCAGTCCGGTGCCGGCTGTAACACTCTGCACGCCACCGCTGCTACCGCCGCCCGCTCCCGAGTCCAATGCGAGCCATGCGCCCGGCGTCGTCGGAGTGCCGCCATTCGGACTCGGCTGCGTACCCGCGACGAGACTCATGTTCGTGGCTTCGAGCGTCACGGAGCCGGGAGTACCCGCGGGCAGTGCGTTGCTGTTGGCTACACCGAAGTTAGGGAACGCTCCCGGCGTACCCGAGGAAACCTTGTCGGGTGCCATGGGTGTGATCGCAACCGCATGCGTGGCGTCCGACGGTTTTACGATCGTCACTCGCTTCCCGACCGGGGCGTACGCCGTCCCGATCTTCGGCAGTTGTAGTGGAACATCGCCGAAGCCGGCCCCCGTATCGTCCACGACGATGGTGTCGCGGACGTATGTCCTACGAAGGTCCGCAGCGGCGAGAGTGACGTACGTGCGTTGGAAGAAGATGGGTGGCCTGCTCATGAGCGAATATTCGCTCAGCAAGCGCAAGAGCGCTAGGCCGCAGGCTGTTCAATCGATGTTCAACGATCCGGCAGCCGATCCCACGCCCACTTCGCGAATCCCGCCAACGCCAGAGTTCCGAGTACGGTCACCGCCGCCGCGCGACCTGCCGCCGCGCCCACGCGCTCTTGCAGCTCCTTGTCACGCGACACCTGGCGAACGAATGCTTCGGCGCACTGGTCGAGCATGCCGTCGATGCCTGGAACGCGGCCGTCGGTCAGGGGAGTGGTAGTAGCCATGCGAGATCTCCTGAGCCTATCAGCCCGCCAGAAGGCTGTCGACCGTTTGAAACAGTCGGCCGTTGTCGCTCCGCACGATGCGCCCGAACCCGCCGAGTCCACCGAGAAACCTTCGGAGAGTGTCGGCATTGAACTCGCGCGACATCATCCCCAATCCAAGCGCCTCGACGTAGCGCGCGTTCATCTCCTGCTCGAACTGCCCGCGCACCGGCACGCTGTACACGGGCTTGCCGAGTGACAGTGCCTCGCCGAGCAGAGACATCCCGCCGTTGGCGATGACGGCGCTCGAGCGCGCGAGATCGTCTACGAAACCCTGCTCATCAAACGCCTTCATCATCACGTTCGCGAGCGCCCTCCCTGTCGTTCCGTAAACAACAAACTGGCGCGAGGGAAATTGGCTGAGCGTCTCCAGCAGCCGCGCATCACCCATGCTGGTCTGGTAGACGAGGACGGGGCCATCGTTCGTCACACGTGCCTGCAGGACAGCGTCGCGCAGAATCGGCGGAACCAGCGTGGTGTTCGGCTTCGCGATCGGCGGGTAGAAGAACGACGTGATCACGTAGTGCGCACAGCCGGGTAGTCGTGCCGCAACGATCGCACGCGTGATCTCGAAGTCTGGACTCGCCGTGATCTCAGGCGCGTGAGCGCAGCGATCGATCGCCTGCATGTTGTCGATCGAGATGACCGGAATTCCATGCGTGCGACCGTACATCGACGCGAGCGAATCAAAATCCGAGATCACGAACTGTGGAGCGAAGGTGTCGAACTTCACCCAGGCTGCGCCGCCCGTCGCGAGGATACCGGGCAACCGTCCGAGGTTCAGCGCGAGAGTGCCCGCGCTGTTCACGGCGCCATCGGTGTAATCGATCCCCAGTTCCTGCGCCTTCACCACATTGAAGCCGGCGTGGGAGAGGAAATCCGCGGCCCGGCCAGCGGAGGCGATGAGCACGGTGTGGCCGCGCGCGAGAAGATGCCGGATCACGACCTTGGAGCGAGTTGCGTGGCCCATGCCCTCGCCGACGACGCCGTAGAGGATTCTCATAGAATTCGGTACCACCGCGTCCCGCGGATCGCCTTCTCATCGCTTGGTGTTTTCACGACAGCCACATGCCATCCTTTGCGCCCCGCGAGGTCGCGCACCTGCTTTTCGAGAGACATAGGGAACGGCGTCATCGAGTCACCGTACTTGTCTTGCGACTTTGGCTTCGTACTCAGCTCGATCCGACAGCTCAGTCCGTACAGGCATCGCTCCTCTTCTGTTGCGACACGCGCTTTCGCGATCGGCGTCGGCGACGACATGAACAGCCTGTAGACACACGGTACGCATGGACGGATGCGGATCTCCGCCTCGTGAGACGGACCGCTCTCACTGTCGCCGCCAAACGACACGATGTACTTTGTTTCGAGCTTCAAAATTGCGACCGAGGAAACATCGCCACCACTCAGTCGGGGATGTTTTTTCTTCAGAGCAGCGCTCCCGAATCTCGCGCCGGCAACCGTAATGTTGATCGTTGCCGGGATGTCATGTCCCTCCGCATGCGGGCCGGACACGCTCATCATCTCGCTGACGGACTTGGGACCATCCAGACGATCGAGTCCACGCGCTGCCCAGAGAAATCCGTTGGGCGCGGTGACATCTAGCCATCCCCTGAAAGCCGCTTTATACCGCGCTGTCCACGACCCCTTCTTCTCATCCAGCAGCGTCTCAAACACACCGTGTGGCCACACGAAATCATTCGGATCAGACGCGTCGAGGTATTCGAGCAGGTACTTCGGATACGCATCGATCTCATCGAGCGGACCTTCGAGAACAACCGAATTCGCGGACTTCGGGTTTGGTCGAGGCGCGAAAAAGCTGCTGTACATCACCGCCCTCAGTCCATGTATCCGTAGTCGATTTCGATCCTCGCGCCGGGGAACCACTGGCGAGCGACTCTCTCAGCTCGGACCACGCGCTCGCCATCCCAGGAACGACGCATAGCGATCCTCTTGAGACCGGGAATGATGAGGTACACGGTTCCGTCCCCCGCATTCGGACTGTTGGGAGTCTTCCGCAGTTCCTCGAGAAGCGCAGAAGCCTTCTCTTGCACTTCTGCGGCCTTGAACTTCCGAAACTTCGCTCTACCCATTTCCGGGTGCGGGATGAACCACTGCTCGACACCCGTACGGCCTGCGCCGCCAGCGAGGTATCCGTGTTTCTTGGCGAGCGCCAGAAAACCATCGTAGTCCTTTTGCGTCGCCTTCCGGGTCATGAACAGAACGTGAATGTCTCCAATTCGGGAGTTTTCGTCCCGCTCGACGATCGTCCGACTCGACGCGAGCTTGCTGCGTTTCAGGTATGCGCTGACCGCCTTGAGCATCGAGTTGATCTTCTTGGTCTGCGCAGGCGTAGCAGCCGAACGCGTCTCAGACTTCGCGGGCCTCGCGGTCGCCTTCGCACTCGCGCGCGCGGCCTTTGTCTCGACGGGTCTCGCTGCCGCCCCCTGCCCTGCGCGCACGTGGTGATACCCGCCCTCGAGCTTGTCCTCGATCATCTTGAGACCCGCGTACGTTGCCTCACGCGCGTTCGGGAACGACTTGGTCTTCGTCTGGCCCTTGGTTCCGATGCGACCCCAGTGCGTCGTGAGTCTCGGCCCGGCCGACGAGATTTCCCAGAACTTGTTGTGCTTGCCCTCCGTGTTCTCGTATCGAGACATGGTGGGGTTGTCGCGAGCTGGTTCGCGGCGACGAAGTACGAGGGGCTGAAACATCACTGACTCCTGGTTTCTGCACGTCCGTTTTCGATCCAAACATACGAGCCCTGGTGTCCAGGAGCCCACGCTCCACTATTACCATAGAACACGCCGTCTACCATCTCACCAAACGCCCTGTGCGTGTGTCCCATCACGACGCCCCTCGACCCATAGATGCCAGCGATCTGTCCCGCGGCAGTACGAAGGCGACGCTGAACATTGGCGCCATACCCACGCCATCCCTTCTGCGCGATGAGTTCATTCGCAAGCGTCTTTGGCGCGAACAGGTGATCGTGGCGAACGGCGCCAGGAACCCGACGGTCAGTCCTCCGCACAAGCATCAGGTCCCGCAGCGCCTGCATTGCCGTCTGCGCAGACCACTCGACCTGCATCGGTCCTCCTGTGGCGCACGTCTGAATGCCACCGAGCAGCTCGGACAAACGCGTGTCGAGCGGATCGCTCGCGTAAGGGTTCGCGCAGCCCAGAAGCAGCGGCATGTAGAACGACACCACGGTACCGATCGTGTCCTCGGCGCGGTCGGTGGGCGGCGCGTCGAGCGAACAGAACGGATCGTACTGGTGCCCATGCTCAATGTGAAAACCGCTCGCCGTCGTGTAGTACAGCGGGCACAGGAGCCACGGTCCATAGATCCGCGACCGCATCGCGTACTCGACGGACCGCATCCCGAGCTGTGCGTCGTGGTTTCCTGGGATGAACACCACTCGCGTCCCGCGCTGGATTGCCTCGTTGATCGTCGCGACGAATTCGGGATGGTCGTCGAGGATCGCGAGAATCAACGCGACGCTTCCCGCTTCACTGCGGTCACGCGACGGCGGTGTGCTGTAGTCGGGCCGCGACACGTCGGGCGCGTCGAAGTCGAACACGTCGCCGTTGAGCACGATCTCCGTCGAGGGGCCTGCGACCGAGCGAATCAGCTCGCACAGGTCGTGGTCGGGAAGCGCGGCGCGCTGGCGGTATCTCATCCACGGCCCTGTGAACTTGCCGATGACACCGCATAGGTGAATGTCCGAGACAACGAGGGTCCGCACGCGGCGACTCTACCAGAACTGGCCGGTTCAGACATGCAACGCTTGCACGAGTGGGTGCACATCATTCACAATCAGGATCGTGACCGAAGCAACAGCGACAATTCTGCAACAGTGGGGCGTGGCGGGCGCCCTCCTGATCGTGGCGGGCTACGTGATCGTGCGGCTGTGGACGGACTCGCGCTCCGACACCAGGAAGACGATCGAGCAACTCTCCGAGAGAGAGAAGGCGCTCACCGAAGCTCTTGCCATATGCAATGCGGGTCGCCTCACTGACTACCAGGCGATGAATGGCGCGTTGACGACCTCGGCTCGAGCGCAGGAAGCCTCGACACTGGCGCTTGCCGAGGTGAAGCAGTCGCTGCGCGATGTGGCCGAAGAATTGCGGCGAAGCAAGATTCGATAGCACAGGCGGTCGGTCGGCAGGCCGATTGCAATGGAGAACGTCATGACAACTCAAAACAGTGCACCCCAACCCATCGACCAGCGTCCGACGCCCGATTCGATCCTCGCCGACCAATGCGACGAGGCCAAAGCTCAGGTGAATGGTGCGCTGTTTCGGCTTCGCGACGCAGCTGACAGCGCGGTTACAGCGGGCCTCGAACTCGTTCGCGAAGCACGCAAGACGAAGTCGGGGAAAATGAAGGCTGTCCGGTCCGATGTAGCGAACGAATTCGAGCGCCGCGAAGACACGAAGCAGTTCGAGGCTCTTCGCCCAGCGCGCTAGGAACTCGGGAACCGCTCGCCGAAAGCGCGATCGATCGCGGCCACGACCTCACGCTGCATCGCCCCGGCGTTGGGATGGTCATGCAGGAACGACGCGATGGCTTGGTCGGTCTCGTTGCCATACCCCAGCGCGCGCAACTGCTCTTGCATTCGACGCATGATCACTCGGTACTCCGAGGGATTCGGCAGACCGGACGGTAGCGTAGGCTGGCGGCCGATGTTTCGCAGAACCTCGGGAGGGACGACGGTGCTTCCGGGCGCGGATGGCTTCGGCCGCGTGACGACGTAGAACACCCCGCCCGCAATCAGCGCGATGCTCCCGACGACGATCCATTTGAACGGGATGGTGATCCCGGGATCGGCCTGGGACGCGGCGGTCGGCGGCGGCGTGGGGTTTGGAGTGGCGGCGGGAGGCGGAGGGGAGGCGGCTGGTTGATCCACGCAGGCAGCGTATCACAGAGCCAGCCGCGATGGCGCTACGTCCCAGACGGAAGCTGCAACGGCGGCAGCTTCAGCGACTTGCGCGTGCTGGCGTCGATCTTCGCGAGCTTCGAGATGGCCTTGCCATGCTTGGCAGTCACCTTCTGCAGCTTCGTGATGTCCCTGGTGTGCTCGTTCTGGACCTTCTCCATGTTCGAAAGACGCTTGCGTTCCAGCCCCTCGGACTTGTGCTCCATCTTCTCCGACTTGCGCGACTCCTTCGGCTTCGCCCTCTTCGCTCCACCCTTCTTGGCAGCGCCCTTCTTGACGGCCTTCGGAGCCTTCTTGGCGGCGTCCTTCTTGGCAGCCTTCGGAGCCGCCTTCTTGGCGCCCTTCTTGGCGCCCTTCTTGGCAGCGCCTTTCTTCGCGCTCTTCTTGCCGGGCTTGCCCTCGATCTTTGCGCGGGCTTCCGCGCAAGCCTTGTTGGCGGCGATCATCCGCTTCGTCGCGGCCTTCTGCGCGGACGTACGCGTGCCCTTCTTGGCAGCGCCCTTCTTTGCTCCGCCCTTCTTGGCAGCGCCCTTCTTGGCGGCCTTCTTCGTGGACTTCTTCGCAGTCTTCGCCTTCGCCATCGGAATCTCCATTCGTTCCCGGTTAGGGGATCGGGACAACATTGTCGCCGTAGATGATATTGTCACCACTCGACCTCATCTTTACGGACACGCCGAAAATCAGCGCGACCTTCGCCGTGAGGCTGGCGTCTGCAGGATTGATCCAGGACCAAATCTCCAGGTCGGTCGATTCGACGCCGTGGAGCTGAACGACGTAGCCAGAAGCGAACGGCGCCTTGTACCTCACCGTGGCCCGTTTGATCTGCACTCCGCGAATCGCCTGGATGATGCGGATCTGGAGGTCTGGGACCGTGATCCCACCTTCGGGATTCGCGCTCAGCAGCAGGATAGTCCATACGCTTGCTAGGTCGTTCTCGAAAACGCGACTCCCCACACCGCAGCCGTAGCCATATTCGACCGGCTGCGGCATCATGCAGGACGGATGCGATAGATGGACGCGGCCGATCCGTTGGAAACGGTCGTCGCTCACCACATCGACCTGAGCGGTCGCCTCGACCGTCGTGGATTCGGTGGTGATCGAGTACGATTCGGGCGGACGTGCGTATGGATGATTTGGATCACCCAAACAGCTCGCGACGACAATGTCGGAAGTCCGATAGCTGGAGCCAGGTCCGTTGGGGCTGTTCCACTGCGTGAGCATCCGACGCGCGACTCCGTCCGGCGTAATGCGCCGTCTCCGACGCGGCTAGACACGCGTCTATCTCAGCCAGAAAGCCCGCACTACCACGCTTTCGGCGCGATCGTACGGGCTGTCTGTACTCATGGCCCTTTCAGGCCCCGTCTGGACTCAGACTACGCGCGAACGTAGCCAGCCGGGAACGTGATGCCCTGCTGCGGAATCGCGCAGAAGAGCGCGAGCGGCATGCAGCAGTAGTAGCCCGAGAAGCTGACTCGGTACTGCACGTACACCGTCTTGACCGCCAGATCATCACCGTCGAGGCTGGCCGTCGTCGGCGCGTCGGGGTTGTTCTCGATCGTGTTCTTCTGACCGTGGGTCATCACCACGTTCCAGAAGTAGTTGCCGAACAACGGCGCGAGCTGGAGCGTCGTCGCGAAGGGTACGACTGCCATCGGATCATCGATGCCGCCGTTGCGGACGAGCGAGGCGCCAGCAGGGCCAACCGAGGGCTTCTGCGCCGGGGCGCCGAGCTGCAATGATCCGAGCTGACCGGCCGCGCCGTACACGATCGTGATGTACGTGTTGTTCAAGAACTCCGCGAACAACCGCTCGTAGTAGCCGTCCGAGGGCTTGAGGAAGTCGCTCTCGAGCGTGCCGTCCACCGAGGACAGCACGGCAGGATTCGAGACGTTGTCGCGCTGCACGCACTTGAGCGGCTCGACCTTCATGGACGACGCCACGAAGCCGTACTGCACGTTCTGCGACTGCTTCTCGACGTTCGTGTCGGCGTACGTCTGTGTCCACCACTCGCCGTTGCCGGCTGGCGCTGCGGCCGGAATCTCCCCGACGCCGTTGCCAATGCCGAACAGGGTCTCCTGGCCGCCCGTGGCGTCCACGAGATTGCTGCCCGCACCCAATAGCGCGACCGCGTGCATGCCCGTGGCAAACAGGTAGACGTTCTGTCCGCTTGCAATGCCGCGGATGAATGGATCGCAGATCCCGACGCCTTCTAGGGCGACCGGCTGGCCAACGATCATCGTCACGGTGACACGGCCGCAGCGAAGGACGCTCCACTGCGAGTTCGGGTTGCTCTTGTCTCCGATTGCTGCGTCGATCATAGCGAGTCTCCTCTTCGAAACACTGTTTTGGTAGCCATGCGACGAAACATCGGACCTTCGAGCTGACCACTATCGCCGCGCGATCAGCTCTGACAGAAACTGTAGCGGAGTCGTGACGTCACAACCCCGCGAACGACCTAGCCGGTACGGCCCCACTGCTGATTCGCGGGGACGCCGCTCCACTCGTTGCCCCAGTGGCGTGACGAGGCTCCCGCGGGCGCGGCGGCGTAAACCTCCGGGACCGGAGAGCGCGTCGGGTGCAACCGCATCCATGCGGTGCGCGCGTCGGCGTCACGGAACGTCGCCGGGATCGGCGTCGTGTCCGCAGTCGGGTTGGCCAGCTTGTACGTGTCGATCGCCTGCATCACGCCGCCGACGATTCCGCCGACGCCGATGCCTGCTGCGATCGGACGATACTCGTCCTGTTGCTCGGAGAGCATGCCGTCCACGCCGACTGCCGCGAGGATGCCGAAGACTGCCTTGGCGACTGCGCCCTGGTAGCCGACGACGTTCGTTCGCAGAAACTCGACGTTCTCGACGGCGTAGTTGACGAGCAGGATCTCGCCAACGGCTGCGCCGCCAGCATACAGCGACGACATGGCCGCACGCTGGACGTTCTCCTTCGTGTACGGATTGGGTCGGCTGTCAATTGCACGGTCGATGGCGGTCGATTCCATGATGTCTTCGATTCCTCTCTCAGTCACTCTGACTGAGCCTTGCTTGCGAAACCATAGCTCTTGATTCGGAGAGATTGCAAGAGTTGGTTTGCGGTTTTCTGACAATTCGATCGGATGCCGGTAAACGTGTAGATCGGCCTCGAGAGTCTCCTTGATGTAAGAGGCTGCGTCGATGACCAAAGCGTCTTTCGCCAGCTCGCCGCCAACCCGCGGCAGGTCTCGCCAGTACGAGCCTGGCGCACGACCCTCGTGCAACGCGGTATAGGTCGGATCGAGCGCATCTCGAACAGCGCGCGACGGAGTGTCCAGACGACGCGTTTTCGTCGGGTAAATAAGGTCCAACTTGCCGTTCTCGTCATGCACGAGATCGGGTGTATTCGCGTGCAGAACACATGACTCGACGAGGCCGTCGTAACCCGACTTCACATCCGCCACGTGGATCGTAAATCGCTCGCCATCGACGGTATGACCCTCGATCGAAACGAGGGGTCCAAGGGTCGTGTGTTTTCTGGTAGTTTGCACAGTGATTGATACTCTTATTGGCGTCTGACTAGCAGTCAGATTGGCGGAGAGTTAGAGTCTGATTGAACAGCTTCTGAACTAATTCACTCGGGTTTCGCCTCGCGCAGAATACGCTCTTCACACGCCGCCGCTCGAGCACGACACGCGCGCCATTCCTCGAGCTGCGCAGCCGACATCGACGGATTGGCGCGAGGGCGAAGGATCGCATCGTGCCACGATTTGCGGCTTTTCAGGTCTGCCGGCCATGCCGTATCCACAAACCGCTGGAGTGTCTGGGCAGCTTCGTTCGCCTCGTCGTGCTGGGCTTTGGTAGCCCCAGCATATGTCGGGTAGTACAACGCCGCGCGCGGCTTGCCCTTCACGATTCGGACAGAACCCGCGTACCTCGTATCGACGAATACATCCCATGTTCCGGGCGATGCGTGTGACCCGGGTGACGTACCGGAGAGTTCGATGCGGATGCGCTTGCCTTCGAAAACGATCATGGTTGGGTTCGCTCTGCTATCCGACGAGCGCGTGAACAACCACCACAGCCCAGCCCCTACGACGACGATCGCCGCGAAAGTTCCGCCGCCAATGACCGCAGCGTTCGGCCGCGTGACTTGGTCGGGCGGCGTCGGGCGATCGGGACCCACGCGAATGCCCGTCGCACTCTCGGATACCGTCGCGGCCGTGACGTTCAGGAACGGAGTGTCGCGGGTGGGGTCCACGCAGACCACGGCATCGCCGTTGAGTCCGCCGTCGTCCGCGGGAGGAGTGTCCCAGCGCATGAGCGTCACATTCGCCGGCAGCGAGATCGCATCGAACCGCCGATTATTCGGCAGGTAGTAGGCGACGTAGATCCCGAACCGATGAGAGATCGGACCAACGACTGTTCCAGGCGCCTGCGAGGCGAGGTCCGATCGCAGTCGCGAAATGACTCCATCCCACCCCGGCTGCGTCGCACTCAGCTCAACAGCGCGGTTGATGAGAGCCTGCTGAAGATCGGCATTCCACATGGGGGGCCACACGTTGCCCGGCGAAACGCCTAAAGACGCTTGGAGCTTACGCAGAAGCCCGGCGCCCTGCGTCGCGCAGACATTGCGCACGGGCAGCTCTTGATAAATCCAGTGCGCGCGATACGGCTCGCCGGACGTGAAGTCGGAGGGAGGGAGATCCATTACGGCAACCTCCCATGACGCTTCTCGTAGGACTCGACCCACGAGCCGTAGTCGCCGACGCCGAAATTGCCGTCGAACCAGACGGTCGGCGTGTATGGGTCGCCCATGTTCACGTAGCTGAGAACCGTATCGCCGTCGCGGTCGGAGATGTGCTCGACACCACTGGCACCGAGGATCTTGGAGACCTCGTTGAGTGCGTGGGTACGCGCGTGACTCTTGTGGTGGCTGTAGCCGTACAGTTCGATGCCGTGCGGATCGGCGACGTACTTCTCGAGCGCGCGACGGATCTCCTTTGCTTGTTCCACAGGAAGCGGCTCACCCGCCCGTCGTCCGAGCATGTTCTGGATCGTCTTCACGCTCGGGATGCGGTTGGGGTTCTCGCGCTCGTCACGCATCGACGGATTCGCTCGCGGCGCCTCGAAGAATGTCTTGTACAACGCGTATCCCAGCGCGAGCGCTGTCAGCCCAGTCACGACGTTCGGCACGCCAGGAACCCAGGTTGGCTCGGGCTCGGGCGGAGGTGTGTAAATGCCCTGGCTGACCGAAGGTGTGTAGACCTCGCTGACCGGAGGCGTGACCGGAGGCGTGTAGACGCCCTGGCTGACTGGGGGCATGTAGACCTGGCTCGTGACCGGAGGCGTGTAGATGCTCTGGGTGACCGAGGGTGCGTTCGTTGCCTCTCCCGGCGCCTTGCCGATGACAAAGCTCGAGGACCCCGCTCGTCCGATCGAACGTCCGGGAATCATCCCTGCCAACGGATCGGCGCCATCGGCAGCGACTCGCGGCGCATCGCCCGTGTACGGAAGGCCCGTGGTCGTATCGATCGTGGTCATCGCATCGCCGCTTTCTGCTGCATGGGAGGCAGGTCGTAGGTCACGTATCCATCGCGGTGCGATTCCTTCCGCATCCCGACGTACTGACCGTGCCGCATGAGTGTGATCTCTTCGAATCGCGGGCTCGGCATCCACGTCGTCTTCACGCCGGGAAGGCTCTGGCGACGACGCCACTCCAGCTCGTCATCGCTCGGCCTGTACGGATTCGATCTCTCCCCACGCGTCGCCGCTCCGATCGCGATCACCGTGACGCCGATCAGCGCAATGATGAGCAGTGGGCTCGCGCCGAACGTAGCCGTGGTCGTGATCGGATCGCTGGCCGACGAACCCTCGGAGATGGGCGAGCAGTCACCAGACCCGAGTTGCACCGTACGGTTTGCGGGCAGCGGAGGGATCTGACCGTACGTCGGAAAAATGGTGTTGGCCTCAAACACGATGTTGTCGGGCGAGCCCTCGCCGATCCGAAGACCAGCATCATTGGTAGGCGCCCCAGCCACCCACACTGCCGCCTTCATCGTTCGCTCGGACAGAGGGCCATTGCGTCGCAAGAGATCCGCCGCGATGGCGGGAAGCCATGCTGTGGCGCCGCTGTACAGAACGAACGCATACAGCATGCGCAGCGTGAGATCGTCCCAGCCGGGACCGGCTGCGACGTTCGCTCCATCGATCACGCGCATCTGATCGGCCGAGAGTGTTTGTCCGCCCGCGGTCGGCAGACTTCCGCCGTTGTCCCGTGCCGCTTGGACCGCATTCGCCTGAACATTGGTCAGCAGCGAATAACCCGTCGAGCGACAGACAGTACGCTGCGCGCCGCGTCCACGGTAGTAGTACGCGCTGCCGACGATGGGGCTGTTGAAGTTGCTTGGCATGTGAGTTACCCGCGCATCGAATAGCGATCGTGTTGTGCCGCACGGTCCTGGTGCCAGACCATCACGTCGGATGACTGGCCGGCTCTCCGTGCTGCCGCTTCCGCCGCACGATGCGCCGCTTCCGCCGCACGATGGCTAGACTTCGTTTCTTCGAAGGCAGCATTGTTCGAAGCCTTCTGAGCGCGCATCGCAGCAGTTTCGTACGCCTTGTCGACGGCCGTTCGACCATCGATCCTGAACACGTTCTTCTTGGCCGTATAGTCGAGAACGTCGACGGGGACATGATTCCGCTTCGCGATTTTTCGCGCGGTATCCTTGGCAACGTCGAGATCCCAGTGACTCGCGACGGTCATCATCGTCCCGTTCGGATGATTGCGATCCGCGGCCAGAACGCGATAACGCTCGTCGCCCGCATAGCGTGGGTCGGCGCTGTATCGCGATGCGGGATTCCCCCGCGGCTTGTCCAGCGAAGTAAACCACCACACAAAAGCGACCGCCGCCGCGCCCATCGCGAACGTCCCCATGCCATTGTTCGCAGATGCGGACGCGGGCGGAGACGAAGACGAAGGCGTGATCGGCGCGCACCCTGGATCACCCGGCGTGCATAGGTGATTCGTCAGCACGGGCGGAGGGGTCGGACAATGCTGGTGCGTCGCGATGAATGCATTCCGCTCCACGTCCGACGTGAATGTCGGCACAGTGACCAGCGGAATCGTGGCGCCCGCGCACCACGGATTCTCGTTCATCCACGTCGTGCGTTCGTCCTCGCAGTAGAACGGTCCAGGCGGAACGCAGAACAGCGCGCGGAACTTGTCCTTCGTCGTCGGTGCGTCGGGCATCGTGAGAAGGTCTGCAACCAAGCTGTCGGGCAGACGCGAGTCGGGCGGCAGCGACGGAACGCCGAGTCGCATGAGCAGATCGTATCGAGGCGTCCCCGACACAGGCGTGGTCGTGGCGTCTCCTGGCGCGCGACTGGGCGACGATGCTGGCTGTGACTGCGCCTCCGCCAGTGCTGCCCCGAGTCGTTCCAACGAATTCATGCGTGCCATTTTCTGAATCTCCCGTCACGAACCGACCGTCGTCGACCTGCTGCTCGTTCGCTGCCTACCGCGCTGCTCTATCGGTACGCGATCCCCTTCTCGCCCTTGCCGTGTCCCGCGACGATCTCCCAATGCATCTTCCCGCCGCCTGCGTTGTGGATCTTGAGGACATGCAGACCGCGGCCAACATACCGATCGCTGTCTGCCATCTTCTCCATCTGCTCGATGGTCGACGCGCGGTTAGTGAACTCGCCGAACGAGTTGTGGTCGTTCGTGTTGATCTGGTAGACCGTCTCGCCCTCGGCCGGATTGCGCCGCTCGCGACGCCGTTCGTCCTTGGGAAGCAGTCGCATCGGGATGAACACGCGGCTGCCCGTGCGGTAGACGACCGGATTCTTGCGGACCTGCGACGCGATGACCCAGGCCCCGGCAACGAGGGCAATCGCAACGACGCCGCCGATGACCATGACCTGCGTATTGACGCCGCCCTGTGCCGAGATGGCGATGGCCTGTTCGGTGCTCGCGCGGATCGTCTCCATCTGCAGTGCGATGCGCTCGCGCTCGAGAGGAGTCTGCGCTGCCAGGCGCCTGGTCTCGAGTTCTCCCATCGCAAGCCGCGTCCGCGCCGCGAGCTGGTCAGACTGCGCGCGATCGTTGCTGGCGAGGATCGCGGCGATTGTTCCAGTCGCCAATCCCATCGTCGACTCGGCGAAGCGATATGCGTCCGTGCCCGGCGGAGTGCCGGGGGGTGGAGCCGGATGGGCCACGAGCCATCGATCTCCGTATCCCTTCTGAGCATCCGGGTCCATGCCACTGTACGTGTGCATTTCTTCGGGTGTCATGGAGCTGAGCATCCGCTGACGATCAGACTCACCGATGTCGCCGGGAGCCTTACCGGGAGCGTTCGGTGCAGTCCGGTCGGTCGCTGCCGCGTACGCCGCGTGCTGTCCCATTGCGGCCTGATTACGAAGAACGAATTGCGATCTCATGGGGGCGGGTCCTTTCAGATTTTTGAAAACAGAGCGAGCGGGGCGCGGTTGGCCTAGATTTCGGCCATCACTTCACGGACATTGGTCCAGATCCAATTCTGCCCGAAGTCAATCGCGAACATCTCTGGAACAGAGCCATCTTTTGCTCTCAGGTCTTTCAAGTACCAGCCGCCAGGAGTTCCAACGATCTTCAGTTCTGGCTTCGCAGATGTCCCTCGAATCACCACGTTGTACGAGTACCCGTGGTTGTCTTTTGCCTTAACCGGCAGAAGACGCTCGGACGGATTGTGCCGTTCCCAGGCGATTCGTAGACCGCTCGGCAGCCGAGGGTTCTGCCGCGCCTTCATCACTTCCGACGCGCCCCACGCGATGACGCCGAGAACCCCCACCGCCACGAGGATGGGACCAATCGTGATGCCTTCCTGGACGGCCGGACGAACTCTGACGCCGGGCGGCAGATCGATCGGTCCTGGCGGCGCGGGCGGAATCGGCGGACCACCTGCCTCGGGCGGCGGCGGCGGCGGCGGCACTTCGGGCGACGGAGGCGGCGGCGTTGCCTCGGCGACCGCATCCGGCAGGTACGGCTGCGTGCAAACGATCGGCACGGCAACACTCGTCGGACGCGGAGCTTCGATCCCCCACCGCGGCGGGATGAGACCGTTGCCCGCAGGCAACCGAATGTGATGGTTCAGCAGCACAATCGGAGTGCCATTCATCTGAGCTTCGATGAGAATGATGGCGACCGTCAGCAGGAAGCGATCACTCAAGTCGCGGGCCACCGCCTCGCGCTGCATCTGCGCCAAAGCGTCGGGACCCGCACCTGCGTTCTTGGCCGCGAGCCATTCTACTTTCGCAGTCATGGGGCCGAAGCGACCGTCCGCTACAACCATGGTGCCATCGACCGTCGAGTCGTCGTAGGTCTGACCGCTCGGCGTCCGGGCCAGCAGACCTTGGAGCGTCGTCACGAATGGGCGCCCACTCGTCGCACAGACGGTGATGTGATCGGGGTCGTCCCACGAGCCCTTCTGCCAGAACGCGTCGTACGGCCCGCTTGAATCGAAGTTGCTGATGCCCGAGAAGAAACTCATCGCGCCACCTTCGGTTCCGCCGTCGTCGACCTACCAACCGCCTGCGAGCCGCCCGAGAACAGAATCTTCCAGGCCGACCATGCGAGCACGACGCTGACGCCGAGCCGGCCCCAGAACTCGTTGTTGGCCTTCTCCTTCGCTTTCTCTCTCAGCACATCAGTACTCGTATTGGACCGAGTCTGTTGAAGCGTCGGAAACGTGGGAATGAACGGAATGAAGAATCCGCTCGTGCTTCTCGAAACGGTTCCAGCGGGCGCTTGATAGGCCGGGAACCCGGGATGAGCCGAGGGATCTGTATCTGGAAGAGTCGCGTCACCCGACAGCGCGAATCGTTCGAGTACCGGCTTGAATCGCCCAAGATCATCCTTGCCGTGTCCGGTCACATCCTTGGCGATGAGACGATCGGCGATCTGCGCAAAGTACCCGGCCGCCATGACGATCAAGCCCGCGACAGCAGCATATCCACCCGCCGCGACCAGGGCTGTTCCGACTGCAATGGCTGCCGTCGAGGCCCCCTGAGCCCCAGCGTTCGTCTGAACCATCTGCGTCAGCACGTCGCCACTCGCCCCTGTCGATGCGGCGAGAAATGCTGCCGGACCACCGTTTGCGATCACTCCCTCGGCGTTCTGGTACGTGATGAATGCGCGAGTGTCCTGTACGATCTCCGCGGGCGTCCGCGATAGAAATCCTGCGACGAGTTCGCGCAGAAACGGCAGGTAACGGTACGGCCCTTCCGCACAGATCAACGTGCCGGAATAGCCGATCGCAGGCGCCTGCGCGAAGAATGTGTCCCATCGGTTCCAGTCATCGCCTTGCACACGAGCGTTGTCCTTGAAACCTCCGACGCCGACGATTTGACCAGGAACGTACTGGCAGACGCGTGGGTAAGCGAATCCAGCAACGCATGTATCGCTCCCGAGCGAGCCCTGAATTATCCAGTGCCGGTTGATCACATTCGGCTGCAGCGCGACGAGAAGCTCTCGCGTAATCTCGTTGCTGCCACCGCTCGGCGCCTCACCGTGTACCGTCGACAGGTCGAAGCCGATCGTCGGCACGAACTGATTCGGATTCGTCACAGTACTGATCGCCGCACGGAATTTCGCGCGAGCGGCCTTCGGAATCAGCCCTGTCGTATCACTGTCGTCGATCACAGGTAGGTTCGAGTTCGGCACATACCATCCGACTTCGAAGCCGCTACCGAACCCGCTGCCGCCAGTACGATCTCCGCCCCAGTTGAGTCGCGGATCGAAGATATTTGCGAACGACGCAGGCGGCCCCGAAAGCCACTTTCGATAGCAGGCACGCGAGACCGGATCGCTCCAGATGAAAATGTTCAGATTGTTCGCGCCACGCTCGATGGCAGTCATCACCGCATCGACGTGATCGAACTGACCCCGCGGTGACAGCCCATTCACGCGCGCGATCTCGGAGTCCGTCAGCATCGCTGCGGCCTGCGCGAACCAGCCCATCGCGTCGTCGGGCGCCATGTACTGATCGAACGAATGTCCGATTCGAAGTGGGTAGACAGGCGGCGTCGCGGACGGAACGACGAAAGGACGATTCACGACCTGAATCGTGACCCTCTGGAACGGAACCTCGGGTGTCGTCGGAAGAGGCATCGTCTACGCCGCCTTTGCTTGCATCTGAGAGATCACATACGCGCCGCCGATGATCCCAGCCACCGCCACTGCGGCGATTGCATACGTCGTCACGGCCTGCCCCTGCAACTCAAGCGCGCGTCGTGCAGCCGCCTCGGTCGCGAGCAGTGCCTCACGCTGTCGTACGAGCGAATCACGTTCAGCCTGATTCGCAGCACCGGCAATTTCGTTGGTGTACTGTCGCGCGCGAACCTGCGCAGCGGCAGCGAGCGCTTCGATGCTTGCGCGATTGCCGCTCGCCAGAATGCCCTCCACGGTCTGCCCAGCGAGATTGAGTGCCGTTCCGGCCAAGTGATACTGGGCGTTGGTTTCCGCCGACACAGGCTCTCCCGTGATCGGATCGATGGCGCCAGGCGCGCGCGTGCTTCCGTGAAGATGCAGTCGATCCGCCGCGTCGTACACATCCTCGCCAAGCTGCGCACCCGCGATCGAAGTGTCGGCCCACCACCACGTCAGCGTCGGATCTCGAAGCTCGTACGGGATTTCCTCGACAGGGATGGGCCGTGCATCTGCGAACGACGGGCGCTCGCCGACCGGAAGTGCCACGGCGGCCGTGATGTGATCGAGCGGCTGGTTTTTCTGAACCCGCCAGACGTTCACCGCGCGCAGTCCGAGGAGTCGGCAGACCGCGAGGAAGGTGATCGTGCCGTCTTCGCAGTCCCCGCCGTGCGTGAGGGTGTACTCGACGGGCTGAATCCAATCGCTCGGAAAATCGGGGACGTATCCGAGATCCTGGACGGCGCGAAGAGCAGCCTCGGTCAGACGAGCCTTCGTGCAGCCGTAGCAGTCGGTGGCGATTCGCCGTGCGAGCGCCTGGACAGTAGGCGAATCCATGGCTTCGCGCGCAAGTTCGTTACCGATTGCCAGGCGTTCGGCGATCGTGAAATGCGTTCCAAGGCGCCATGGGCAATCGGGAAAGCGCGACACGCATGAACGGTAGCAGACAGATCAGTTCAGGAGATACTGACGAGCCTGTTCAGAAGTGGTATGCGAAGCTGTTACGGGACGCAGAACAAAGTTCCGCTCTGGCACGCGGTCCCATCGGGACATGTCCTCTCGCCATTGGCGGCCGTCGGACACCCGGCGTAACACGACCCATCTATGCACCAGCCCGAAATTCCAGACGCCCCCTGGCCTAGTCTCGGGCAGTCGTAATCCCCCACGCATGTCCTCGTGCAGACCGTTCCGCCGGACGGGTCACGATTGCGCTGGCGACACGTCGTGCCATCCATACACAGCGATGCGCCGGAATATGCGCACGACTCGTAGGCAACCCGAGTCGAGGCATCTGGCTCGGGTGCGCATCCGACGAACAGCATGGCGAGAACGACGACGAAAGACGCTTTGGTCATGGTGGAGTCCCCTTGCATTTCCGACGTCGCCCGCACCCGCGTTATTCAGCGCTATCCGAGGCTTCGGTCGGAGGTGGCGTAATGATTGGATTCTCTGTCGTGCCGACGCGCGCGGCGGCGACTCGCTCGGCCTCGACCCTGGCCGCCTCGGCCCGCTCGGCTTCGGCCCGCTCGGCCTCGGCCCGCGCTCCCTCGATGCGAGCTGCCTCGACCCGAGCTGCCTCGGCACGGGTAGCCTCGGCCTGCTTTTCGACCAGGATCGCGGCAGCCTTTTCTGCCTCGCGCCTTTCGTTCGCGATGGCTTCGGCCCGAGCAGTCTCGACTCGCTCGGCCTCGACCTTCGCAGTCGCTCGTGCCGTACGCTCCACTGCCGCAACCCGCTCCGCTTCCTCCCGACGCAGCCGCTCGCGCTCGTTGTCGTCCCATTCCTTCTCTTTTCGCGCGCGCTCCTGCTCGGCCGCGTCGGCGTAGTTCTGCTGCGCCCATGCATCGGCGCCAGGAGCACCGGCATTCCC
>Ga0315276_10000567_pt1 | contig 31789 bp, 28 predicted proteins | sample YL17G05_0_MG_FD_204542 | JGI IMG/M metagenome (GOLD analysis project Ga0315276, IMG submission 204542) | Sediment microbial communities from Yellowstone Lake, YNP, Wyoming, USA - YL17G05_0 | ecosystem: Environmental > Aquatic > Freshwater > Lake > Sediment | place: USA: Wyoming | collected... | reverse complement strand
GTCATGTTTCAGCCGCCCTTCCCGGCGCAGGCGGCTTAAGTGCAGGTTGCGCGCGATGGCGAACAGCCAGCCCTTGACCAGCGCCTCATCGCGCAGCTGCGCCAGGCGGCTGAACGCCAGCGCCAGCGTCTCCTGCAGCAGGTCTTCGGCATCCTCGCGCCGCGCGCTCAGGCGGCAGCACCAGCGCCACAGCGCGCTGTAAGTGTCCGCGCCGACCAGCCGCTGAAACCGCTCCTCCCGCCGCTGCTCTGCGTGATCCTCCCGCTGAGGGCTGCCTGCCACCACACTATCCTAGACGCCGCCGCGCGCGCGAAGGTTAGGGCGGGCTGCGACGCTTCCCCGGGATCAGAGCGTAGCAGGCAAGCTCAGCGATGGCCTGCAGCGGCTGGCATTGGCAGGTATACTCATGGCGAGGCTAGGACTGCGATAATAACTGCGCTCACAGGCGCGAGGGGTTAGGGCATGCGCATACGCCGAAGTACTTGGGTCATTCTCGCCTGCTGCCTGGGGATGGCGAGTGGCGGAGGGTGTAAAACCTTCTTGCCCAGCTTTGCTCCGCCCAGCGGGCCGGGGCCCGTGCTGAGCGTCACGCAGCCGGCGGTCATCATCGGCGGTCAGCCTTCGCACTGGACATTCAGCTGGACTAAGGGCGCCGGCGGACCTTACGACTTCAGTGTGGCATTCGGTTTTGAGGAGACGTTCGACAGTGCACCGTGGTATGCGTTCGACACTGTGGTCTCCTGGTCCGATCCGGCTGTTCGCACGGGCAGGCTGGAACGCGACTTCGTGCTGCCCAACACCGGCGACGCACCGCTGACCTACGTGATGAAGGCCCGGGTGACTGACCACCTCGGCTTTGTCTATGGCCTGCCTGGCTACGACAATTACGTCGGCTATGCCATCGTCTCGCTGGGAGTTGTCGTGCAGCCTGAGCCTTAGCCGATGGAGTTAACGCTGCTAGGCGAGCGGCCTGTGGGCCGTCCCGGCATGGGTTCGCTTACACATACACCCTGAGCCGCTCGATGCGCGCGGTGAGCTGTTCGGGCGGGATGCGCCACTTCTCGGGGATCAGCGCGCGGCTGGTGCTCTCGGCGATGGCCTGCAGCGTCTGGTACTCCATCTGTTGCGGATACACCGGCGACATGTAGTCCGCCAGGCAGTCGCGGAAGTCCTGCGCACCCATCGCGGCGTGCCCCGCCAGCAGGCCGATGCCCTTGGCGCGCACTAAAAGCGCTTCCAGGTCGGCGCCGCTCTGCTTGCTGACGTCCTCCAGCTTGAGGCCGGCGCCCGCCGGCGGCTCGCCGAACAGCTTGCTGAACTCAGTGGCCAGCCCGAGCTTCTTGACGAACACGCTGAACAGGTCCTCGTAGTCCTGCTCGGTCTCGGGAAGGAACAGCGGGATGTGCTTCTCGGCGCGGCCCTGGCGCTTCATGTCGATGGACAGCAGGTCGGGGCGGTTGGTGATCAGGAACCACAGGATCTTGCCGCGGTTGGCGGTGTCGCCCATGAAGCTCGTCAGCCGGCTGAACACGCGGCTGGACACGCCGCTGTCCCCCTCCGCCTCGCGCGTGCCGAGATACGCGTCGGCCTCGTCAATGATGCAGGCCACGGGAGCCAGGCCGGCCAGCAGGTTGATGATCTTCTCCAGGTTCTGCTCGGTGGCGCCGACCCACTTCTCGCGGAAGTTCTTCAGCTCCACGCAGGGGATGCCCACCTCGCCGGCGAAGGCCTTGATCAGGAACGTCTTGCCGGAGCCGCTGGGGCCGGTGATCAGGTAGCCCATCGGCACGGCGTCGAGGTGCCCGCCGAGTACGAGCTGAGCGTCGCGTTTCAGCTCCTCCACGGCGCGGCGGTGCACGGCGACCATGTCCAGCTTGTACTGCGGCTGCACGAACTCCAGCAGGCCGCGGCACTCGGCCTCGATCATTTCGCGCTTGCGCTTGTAGATGTAGTCTGGGCGGCCGAAGTCCACCTTGTTGAGCTTGGCCTCCTGCAGCAGCGCGCGGATCTGCACCAGCGTCAGGCCGGCGGTGTGCTTTTTCAGCACGCCGATCGTGTCGCTGGCCAGGTCGAGCTCCGCCGTGGCGTTGACGCGCTTGATGTAACCCTCGCGCATCTCCTCGTCGGGCAGCGGCAGTTGCAGCATCGCGCCGTAGGGGATCGACTGCACGCGCCGCGCCAGCGTGGAGACGCTCTCGCAGACCAGCGTCAGCGTGACGTCGTTCTCCAGCACCAGCGGGTCGCAGGCCAGCTCCGACAGCGCGATGGCCACGGCGCGGTCGGCGACGGCGCTGTAGCCCTCCGTCTCGGTGAAGATCGTCTCGGCGTATTTGAAGATCACGGCGATGCGCTTCTGCTCCGGCGTGCCGGTGGCCAGGCGGCCGCGGATCACGCGGGCGATGAGTTCGACGGCTTTGAGCGGATCCTTGGGCAGCCCCTCGTCGCCGTACTTCGTGCCGCGGATGGTGTCGATGGCGCGCACCGCCGTCATCATCCCGCCGCGCATCTCGTTGGTCGGGCACTGGATGCCGCTACTCAGGTCGTAGGTGATGACCAGCGTGCGCTGGGCGAAGAACACGTCGGTGAGGAATTCCACCAGCGGGCGGAACTCGCGCTTCTCGCCGACCATGAAGGCCACGTAGTCGCTGACGTTGCCGTGCAGGATGAACAGCGAGAGCGCGGCGGAGGCGTACTTGCGCGCCATGTCGTCGGCCCAGTCGGGCGCTTCCAGCTTGAAGGGCACCAGCGGCAGCTTTTCAGGCATGGGGAGATTGTACTAGTCCGAAGTCCGAAGTACGAAGGGAAGAGTCCGTGGTCCGGAATCCGGCAAGCGGGTAGCGGCGGCCGCCGTGCCGCCGCCGCCACTGGTTCATCTTGTCTTCGGACTCCCGACCTCGGACTTCGGACATCTGACTTCTCACTTCTGTCTTCTCACTTCTGACTTGCCCCGGCGTTGGTGCTAGAATCCGCGCATGCAGCCGGTGCTAACCGCGGCCGAGATGGGCGCACTTGACCGTTTCACCATTGAGACGCTGGGGCTCGATGGCAAGCTCCTGATGAGCAGCGCGGCGCGCGAGGTGCTGCGCGTGCTGCGCGAGCGCTTCCCCCGCGCGCGCCGGCCGCTGATCTTTGCCGGCGTGGGCAACAACGGCGGCGACGGCGTGGCGCTGGCGCTGTACGCGCAGCACGCGGGCCTCTCGCCGACGCTGGTGCTGTGCCACCCCGAGATCGCCGAGCCCCCCCAGCTCTCCCCCGACAGCGCCTACTTCCTGGCCATCGCGCGCCAGTCCTACGTGCCGGTGCGGCTGCTGGGCAATCCGGCGCTGGCGCCCGAGGTGCTGACCAACGAACAGTGCGAGATTGTGGTCGACGCGCTGTTCGGCACCGGCCTCGACCGCCCGCTCGGCGAGTACTACACGGCGCTGATAGAGAGACTCAATCTCAGTTCCTGCCCGCGCCTCGCCGTGGACTGCCCCTCGGGGCTGAACTGCACGACGGGCGAGGTGCTGGGCGCGGCGGTCGCCGCCCAGCTCACCGTCACCATGGGCTATCCCAAGCGCGGCTTTTTCCACCCGCGCGCCTGGCGCTACACCGGCGAGGTCGTCAGCGTGCCCATCGGCTTCGCGCCGCTGCTTGACGCGGCGCTCACGCCCGGCGCGCAGGCCTGGGGCGACGTGCTGTGGGAGCCGCTGCGCACGGCGCGCGTCGCCGATACGCACAAGGGCGACTACGGCAAGCTGCTGGTCGTCGCTGGCCACCGCGAGTATCCCGGCGCGCCGCGGCTGGTGGCGCGGGCCGCCATGCGCAGCGGCGCCGGGCTGGTACGCCTCGTTGTGCCCGAGCCGATCTACGGTGTGTGTTGCGACGACCCTTCGCTGATGGTCAGCGCGCATCCGGCGGCCAGCGACGGCGGCTTTCCCGCCGAGCCTAGTGAGACGCTTCTCAACTGGCAGGACTGGGCCGACGCGCTGGTGATCGGGCCGGGGCTGGGTGACTCGCTGTCGGCGCAGATGCTGGTGCGCGCGCTACTCGGCCGCCGGGATATGCCTACGGTGGTGGACGCCGACGGCCTGCGCGCTCTGGGCAACACATGGGCGCCGCCGGCGGAGCGCGAATGGCCGCTGGTGCTGACGCCGCACGTCGGCGAGCTGGCGCGGCTGCAGGCGCTCGCGCCGCAGCAGGCGCTCGACGAGTGGTTCGAGCTGGTCAGCCACGCGGCGGTTGAGCGGCAGGCGCTGCTGCTCGCCAAGAGCAACCAGTGCGTAATCGGCATGCCTAACGGCTCGCTGATCTTCCCGGCGCGCGGCCATCCCGCGCTGGCCAGCGGCGGCACGGGCGACGTGCTCTCGGGGATCATCGGCGCGCTGCTGGCACGCCTCGCGGTGCACGCGCCGGAGCTGGCCGCCGAGCGCATCCACGCGCAAAGCGAGGTCGTGGCCAGCGCGGTGAACATCCATGCCGCCGCGGCGCGTGCAGGCGTGGAGCGCTGGGGCGAGAACGGACTGACGGCAACGGACCTCGCGGACCTGGTGCCCGAGGGCATCCGCCGCCTGGCTGGGGTTTAGAGCAGACGTCGCGCCATCGACTCGGTAGTGCCCGCAAGCGAGAGCAGCTAGCGGTCAGGTTGATGGAGAGAGACGCTGTGTGAACAGGCTCTCGCTGCCACACAGCTCTATGAGTTGCTTACTTCAGCTGGATTCGCCAAACGCTTAGGTCCTCATAGTCGCGCCGCTTCTCGCGTTTGCCGGATGTATCCTCGATCCAGTACTCCTTCAGCACCTTTCGCAAGTAGACGTCCGCCGGGCAGCGTGCGCAGTCCTCAGAGTAGCCTGTCAGCGCAAGCTTGGCCTCACGTCCGGGCGCTAACGTGTACGCCAGGTCGCCGTAGTACCGGTCGAACACTTCGTCGGAACCCCGCTTGAAGACATCCACTTCGTACTCGATAATCCCGCGCTCTGTCTGGTGCTCTACGTCGGCCGAGTTGGACAGCCAGACGTAAACATTGCCGTCACGTTTGGCAAAGACACTGATGACCTTGAAGGCCGCATTGGCGGGCGGCATGATGAGCACCAGCAACAGCACAGCGCAGATTGCAGTCCGCCAAGTCCGAGCAGCAGGTTTCATGCCAGCCTCCTAAGATATGCCTAACGGCGCCCTGGGTATTCTCGCCATTCAAGACGGAATCTGCAAGCGGAACAGCGAGATGCTACGCAAGCACTTTGCTGGGCTTGAGCTCCACCAGGCCGTGCTGATTGATCTCGCCGACGGTGAGGATCACCGCCAGTTCACGGCCGGGATTCATGCCGTAAACCACGTCGCCGCGCTTGGCCGCGCCCGGCGGCAGGTGGTGCTTGAAGCGGCGGATGCTGCGGCCGTTGCGCACCATCGACAGCTGCTGCGCGTCGAGCGCCAGCTGCTGCTCGAGCGGTGCGATGGACGAGATCGGCAGCAGCATATCGGCGGGATTCACGTCGTCGCTCAGCTGGCTTGCCAGCGCTTCCAGCGTCGGCGAGTTGGCCAGAGTGAATGGCCCGACGCGCGTGCGCACCAGGTTGCCCAGCGATCCGCCCACGCCGAGGTCGGCGCCGATGTCGCGCGCGATGCTGCGCACGTAAACGCCGCCCTGGCAACTCACCTTTACCTGTGCACGGCTGAGCACGATATCCGCGGACAGCTGCGTGGCCAGCGGGCTGCCGGGCTCGGCGGCATCGCTGACGGACAGCCCGCCGGTGAAGTCCACCAGCTCGATGCCGTAGACGGTGACGCGCTTGGGCTTGGCGACCACGTCCTTGCCCGAGAGCGCGTAGCGGTAGAGCTCCTTGCCGCCGACCTTGGTCAGGCTGAAGGCGGGCGGGATCTGGTCGATCACGCCGGTGTAGTCGCCAAGCACCGCCGCGACGGCCTCGGCGGTCAGCGCCGGCGCGCCCGCGCTGGCGGTCAGCTCGCCTGAGGTGTCGTCCGTGCTGGTGGTCAGGCCGAACCAGATATCGGCGACGTACTCCTTCTCGAAGTGGCCGAACAGCTCGAACAGGCGCGTGGCCTGGTTGGCACCGATGACCAGCACGCCGGTGGCGGGCTTGTCCAGCACGCCCGAGTGCCCGAGCTTCTTGATGCGCAGCATGCGCCTCAGCTCGCGGATCACGTCGAAGCTGGTGATCCCCGCCGGCTTGTTCACTGGCAGAAAACCGCTGGGGGAGAGCACTTCTCTCATTTCAGCGACCGCTCTAGGTGCGCGCCGGGCTTGGGCGCCAGTTCCTCGCGGAAGGTGCGCATCTCGGCTGCCAGCGCGGCAGGCGCGCGGTCCAGGGTCAGCGCCATCTCAAAGCCCGCGGCCGCCGGGTGGCCGCCGCCGCCGAAGCGCTTGGCGAACTGGTTGACGTCGATGTTGCCATTGGAGCGCGCGCTCACGCGGATCAGGTTGCGCTCCACCTCCTTGAAGAAGAAGCACACGTCGAAGTCGGATACCGTCTTCATAATGTCCAGGACGCCCTCGGTATCGCTGAGCAGGGTGCTCGTTTGCTTCAGCATCTCGCGCGTGACGTAGCAGTAGAAGTAGCCCAGGCCGCGCTCCAGCGTGATCGTGGAGAGTACCTTGCTCAGCAGGTGCACCTGCTCCACGGAGCGCGTGTTGTAGACGCGGTTCACCACATCGAAGGGGTCGGCGCCGTGCAGGATCAGCTCGCTGGCGATCTGGAACGACTGGTAGCTGGTGTTGCCGTAGCTGAAGCGGCCGGTGTCGGTGAGCACCGTGGCGTAAAGGTTGATGACGATCGCCTGGTTGAAGCGCACGCCGAGCTGCTGGAAGGCGCGGAACACGAGCTCGCCGCAGCAGCCGAAGGTGTAGTCCACGAGGTTGATGTCGCCGTAGTACTCGTTGCTGGCATGGTGGTCGACGTTGATCAGCGTGCAGTGCGGGTTCTTGGTCTTGGCCAGCGGGCCGATGCCCATCTTCGTCAGCTGCGCGGAGTAGGCGTCGCCCAGCCGGTCGAAGGCCGCGTTGTCGTGCACCAGGATGATCTCCGGCGGTTCGCCGGGCAGCTCCTGCGTGGTATCCACCATGTCCGCGTAGGGCAGGTAACTGTACATCCGCGGCACCGGGCTGGGCGAGAAGTAATGTGGTTCCTTGCCAATGTTGGTCAGCGATGCGTAGACCGCCAGGCCGCAGCCCAGCGTGTCGCCGTCGGGATTTTCGTGGCAGAAGATCCAGATGTTCTTGGACTTCAGGCTGCGCTTGCCAATCTCCCAGATCATGCGCCGCCGTTCGCGGTAGCCCATCACGCCGTCCGGGTGCTCGTTCGTTCCAACCATTATTCCTAGTACTCCTCTTGCTGCAAGCTGGGCTATTGCCGGCCCTGGTCCTTACCATCCTCTGCATCGTCGTCCGCCGTCGCCACCGGCGGAGCATCCGCTGCCTCGTCCGCGGGACGCGGAATCGTCTGCAGCAGCCGCTCGATCTCGTCCACGTACTCGCCTGTCAGGTCCGCTTTGAAACGCAACTGCGGGATGATGCGCAGGTCCGTCTCATCGCGTACGCGGTTGCGGATCAGCGGCGCCGCCTTCTCCAGCACGGCCACGCACTGGTCCGTCGCCGCCCGCCCACCGACCACGGCCACGCTGACCTCGGCGAAGGTCAGGTCCGCCGCCAGCCAGATGTCGGTGATGCTGAACAGGCCGACGCGCGGATCGTTCAGCTCAGCGCGGATGATCTCGCTGAGCGTCCTCTCCAGCAGGCTTTTGACCCGCTCTTTCCGTCTGTCCGATGCGCGGCCCATATAGTACCCGGATTTTGGCGAACACTTATTATACCAAGGCGCCGCCAAGCACCTGAGATTTGTTCTCTATTTCAGCAAGCGCACTGAGTTTACGCCGCGGGGACCGGCTGACATCCAGCCGCTGGGCCGCTTAAGCCTCAGCTACCTGTCGGCGATGGCCACCGCTACCTCGAACTCCTCGATCGGCGCCACGCCCTTTTCCCATGCGCGGCGGTAGGCCAGGTGCAGCCTGCACTCCCCGTCGGCCAGGGCCTTGAACTTCCACCACTGCTTGCCGCCTGCGCCGGCCACAGGATCCTTGCTTTTGCTGCTCGGCGCGTAGCCGCTGTCTTCCAGCTTCAGCAGCCGCGTGTCCTGCTCGGTGATTTCCCAGGAGTAGCCCGTGGTGATGTTGGATTCCAGCTCGAGTTGCAGCGGGTCGCCGACGTTGAGCTGAACCGTCAGCCCGTTGTCCGCCGCGCCGATCTTGCGCACGCCGCCGTTGTCACCAGCGTCTCCTGCGTTGCAGCCCACCAGTACCATCAGTAGCCCCACCAATAGATTCATCATGGATACATCTTAACGCGAAACAGGAAAGAGTCCAGAGTCCAAAGGCCAGAGTCCAAAGAAAAGCGGTGGCAATAGTCAGTAGCACTCAGTAGACAGTGCGCGGTCGGAGAGCCAGCAGCACCGGTGTCTTCTTGGACCTTGGACATTGGACTTTGGACGCTGGACTACTCTTCGTCCGGCTCCAGGTTCATGTTGGGGCGGAAGGGGCGGCCGGTGATGAAGGCGCGCGCGACCTTCTGGTACTTCTGCGCCCAGTAGGTCAGGCTGGCGCTGGTCGCCTGCGGGATCTGCTTCTTCACCGAGCCTGGCACGCCGGCCACCAGGCTGCACGGCGGCACCACCATGCGCTCCGGCACCACGGCGCCCGCGGCGACGACGCTGCCGCGCCCGATCACTGCGCCGGTGAGCACGACGCTGCCCATGCCGATCAGGCAGCCGTCCTCGATCACGCAGCCGTGGAGGATCGCGTTGTGCCCGACGGTCACCTCGCTGCCGACGATGCAGGGATAGCCGTCGTCAACGTGCATCACGCTCAGGTCCTGGATGTTGCTGCCCTCGCCGACGGCGATGTGGTTGATGTCGCCGCGCAGCACGCAGTTGAAGAACACGCTGGCGCGCGCAGCGATGCTCACGTCGCCGATCAGCACGGCGCCCGGCGCGACGAACGCCGTGGGATCGATGCGCGGCGTGAACTGCCCGTAGGTCATGATGAGTGGCTGCATGCCATCAGCATAGCACGGCAACTGTATGAGCAACTATGCCTTGTATGCCACGTGCTAATATTTACTCACGAAGTCAAGTAGAATTCGGGGGTAGCATAATGGGCCAAGGTACGGAGGATTGCCCAGGCGCGGTGCTGAGCCACGCGTGGGGTGCTGATCACTTACCTCACCTTCTCGTTCAGCTTGTAGATGAAAGGCTGAAACTACGAGGGGTGCACAGCTTCCTCGATCAGAACGAGCTGTTGTTTGGTGACATCTGGAAAACAGCACTGCAAAGAGCGATTGAACAAAAAGAATATTTCACGGTGGTATTCTTATCGCCTGAATTCGCTAATAGCCCTCACACAACATGGGAACTCAACAAAGCTGTTGAAAATGCGGCATCGACTGGCAAAGCGCTGATCCCTGTATTACTTGCCGATTTCAAGGGAAAAGAACAGCTACTTGATCCAAACGCGCTCTTGGCAAACTGGTCAATTTTGTACAGTGAATTTATCTCGCACAAAGGGAAACGGTTACCCAAATCATGGTATCAGGATCTGGATGATAAATGCGAGGCTCTAGCGATTCATATTAAAGAGCAATGGCGTCGTTACAAGTATCACCTGCACATATTTCGCATCTCTGATCCAACAAGTTTGGCCTTAGACGAATCGTTTAATCTTTTAAGAACTTATCCGCAGGACTATCGAGATTCAACTAAACGCATCCGCGATTATATTACCGAAAGCACAATCAGTCACACAAACGAACATTTTCCTGTTGAGCTATATCTTGCGGCGTGTTACCGCGGTGAGCATGTTGGTGCGATTTATGCCACCTGCTATAGAGGGGGAACAGGGATCAGACCATTATGCTATGTGAATATTATGATTGTCAGACGTTCCAAGAGCGTAGTTGATATTTCCGAATCAGGGCAGGAGCCAACAAAAGAGATAATTGCAGAAGCACTGTTGCGCGAGCTCGACCTTGTAGCTACTAGCTTGTGTAGAGGCCAGGAAGTGTCATTTGCGCTTGATCTGCCTGATTACGATGATGCAGAAGATGACGAAGATCGCCGCGCGATCGAGCACTGCTGGCATGCTTGGCTAGACATTACTGGTACATTCGATACTTTCCGGCTTGTAGAGCCTCAGCCGGTGCCGCATTATTCGTTTGACGTGCCTGATATGGAATGGGAGGGAGATCTTGAGAAGGAGCTTTCTTCTACGAAAGCCAGGCTCTTGCTGTTGCGTCGAGATAGAGGCAATATGACACGGGAGTCGTTTTTGCGCCTGTTGCGATATATATACTGGACGATGTACGCGGAGACGTATCATAATCCATATTGCATCAGGCATTGGTGGAAGCACATCGATGGTTTGTGGTCGCAGGCAGAAAAGCTGGTTAAATCCGCTAAGCTATCAGCCAATATGATTCCGCTAAAACAAATCTCGCATGCTGAGTTGAAGTAGCTCAGCCAAATGCTAAATAATAGTTGCGATATGGTCCGAGGCCAAGAGACTAGGAGCGAGCATTGATTATCAGGCCATTGCAGATTAGTGATATTGAAGCAGTTATCGAAATAGTAAGCTCACACGTCTCCGAGGATGGTCCCTTCGCGAGAAGCTATTTCCAGGCATTCTTCACGCGTCTTGTAGCTGGCGCCAAGCTTGAACAAAACTATGTTGCTGAGAACGACCTAGGTTGCGTAATCGGAGTCTGCGGATATGGTCCTGACCAGTATGACACGCCTGATATTCTATGGCTAAAGTGGTTTTATGTACGCAAAGATTACGTAGGTACAATGGTTGGCTTCAGGCTGTACGAGCAGGTGCTCAATGACTTACGGAAGTTAGGTACTAGAAAGCTGTATCTAGATACTTCTAGTTACACTGCTTATAATAAAGCAGTCCGCTTCTACAGAAGCGCAGGATTCGTTCAAGAGGGATTGCTGCTAGACTACTATGGGCCAGCAGAGCACATGTTGATCATGGGTGTGCATCTTAGCTAGGCAGCCAAACTGAGGCAGGCTGAAGCAACAAGTCGAAGCGTACTTGATCGGTATGGCATGCGCAAGTATTATCCGCGGCCTAGCTATTAGTGGGTGTGATGCGGTTCGATGTCACGCTGCTGTTTTCATAAGGCGTTCTAGGTAGCTACTGAGTAATGACCGAGCACACTCGCTCAGTAGCCCGAAGCGTCAATGTTTGCTATGCAATCCTCAGCGCCACTCCGCTACTTGACGACGATCACGCCCGCCATGCCGGTGCCTAGGTGTTTGCCATCACCCGCTGTGCCGTGGAAGCGGCAGTGGTAGAACCACTTTGTGCCCTTGACGGCGTTGGCCGGCACCGACCAGCTGTAGCTCTGGCCTGCCGGCACGCCGTTGGGGTACGCCGCATCGGAGTTGGGGCCGCCCTTGGCGGTGTTCTGTGGGTCGACGATCGCGTCGTGCGGCATGGAGGCCGAGTTGTGGAACACCACCAGCGTGCCGGCGGCGACGTTGGCGGTCTGTGGGACGAATGTGAAATCCTTGCTCATCTCAATCGTCACCGACACCTGCTTCGCTTGATCAGGCGTCGCAGCGCCGGCCGTGGCAAAGCTGCCCAGCAGCACTGCCAGCATGACCGCTGCGACTGCTAGGATGCCCGTGCGCATTGATTCAGTACTCGCCATGGCATACCTCCTTCCTGAGCATGCCGCTGTTACATGCCGGGTATTAGGCCAGCGGACCGCGCTTTATCGTGGCGAGCAATGAATTGCGGCCCGCTGGTCTAGACGTCAACCAGCCCGTTTGGGCTAGTTGACGGTGATCACACCCACCATGCCGGTGCCAAGGTGCGAACCGTCACCGGCCACGCCGTGGAAGCGGCAGTGATAGAACCACTGAGTGCCGCTGACGGCATCATTCGGCACATGCCATGTGTAACTCTGTCCGGCGGGCACACCCAGCGGGAACGTCGGATCGGAATCCGGCCCGCCGGAAGCCGCATTCAGAGGATCGGTTACCGGCGCGTGCGGGAAGGCGCTGGTGTTGTCGAACACTACATCCATGCCGGGATCGACGTTGGCTGTTTGCGGGTCAAAGGCGAAAGCGGAGTTCATGTTGATGGTGAACGACGTCGGGGTGACATCGGTCGTCACCGTGGCGTTGTTCTCCAGAATTGCCGTGCCGTTATAGGCCACCACCAGGAAGTACAGGTTGCCGGCGGGCGAAAGGTCGTCGGTGCCCAGCGGAACGCTAGTACCGCTCACGTACGGGCCTGAGATGTCCCAGGCCATGCGGGTGTAATCCGCCAGGCCCAGCCAGACCGAGCTTCCGGTCTGCGGAGTGAAGTCGACCTTGACGCTGACGAGGGTTGCACCGCCCGTGAGCAACTCATACATCCCCCATTCGATGCCTCCCGCCGTGCTGGTAAGCTGCAGCCCCGTGCCGCTGACCGATGCGCCGGCGGACTGGTCAAGGGAATCGGAGCCGTTGATCGTCGTGTCCTGCGCCACGCTCACGCCATGCGCGCTGGCCGCATCCAAGGGCAGCGGCGGCAGCAGCGCCAGCGGCGGAGCGCCGGGAGGATTGCCGCCCGCCAGCCCCGAGCCCGTGCTGCAGCCATTCAGCGCCGCCAGCACGGCAATCACGATCACCAGAATGCTTGATAGGCGCAATCTAGTACTAGCCATGGCGTTTCTCCTTAGTAATCGTGCCCGATTCATGCCGAGTACTAGTGCCGGTGGCCTGGCTTTATCGTGACCACCAGCCCAGATTTGTCCCTCGCACTAATACTCGCTGCTAGCCTGCGAGCGGCTAGTTGGAGACGATCAGGCCGACCATACCAGTGCCCAGGCTTGTGCCATCGCCGGCCGTGCCGTGGAACCGGCAGTGATAGAACCACTGCGTGGCCGCTACCGCATCGATCGGCACCCGCCAGCTGTAGCTGGTGCCGGGCTGCACTCCCGTCGGGAACACCGCGTCAGAGTCCGGCCCGCCCGCCGCCACGTTCAGCGGATCAACGATCGGGGCATGCGGGTCCGTGTCGATGTTGCGCCACACGATCAGCGTGCCCGGCTCGATGTTGATCGTCTCCGGGTCGAAGGTGTCGGAGGAAGTCGCGTCGACTTGGAATTCCGGAGGGTTGATCACGGTGATCAGGCCGACCATGTCCTGCCCCAGGCGATGGCCGTCGCCCGCCGTGCCGTGGAAGCGGCAGTGATAGAACCACACCTCGCCCTCGGCAGCGTCCGCCGGCACGGTCCACTCGTACGTATCGCCAGGCGCCACGCCTGTCGGCATCACGCTGTCGGAGTCCGGCCCGCCACTGCGCAGGTTGCCCGGGTCAACGTTGGGCGCGTGCGGATCGGTGTCCGTATTGACAAACTTGACGACATCGCCGGGCTGGACGGTGATCTCCAGCGGATCGAACGCGTCCAGCGGCGTCATGTTGACGATGATGGAGTTTTCGCCCGGCAGCACGATGGATGAGCCATTACAGCTCGACAGTCCCATAACCCACGCCACGCCGATGACGACGCTGAGAGCAGTGGTGATGAAATGCCAGTGCTTACGATGGCTGATAGACAGATGCATCTTGAAGTCCTCCACATTAAGAAAATAGTCACACTCTGTTGGTTGCATTCCCGAGCCGTTTTTGGCTCGATGATTGCTGTACCGTGATCAGGGAAATATTCGTTTACACGTGTCGCCGCAGTTTTCTAACAGGGGCGGAGCCATGCTTCGCCCGTCTTTGGTGGTGGGGACAGCGGCCCACCCAGTCATCGGCGGCGGGCCGCGAGGCCTGCCCTACTGGGCGGCCAGGTGCTCGGCGCGCGTCATGCCTTCGCTGTGCGCGGCCATCATCTCGCAGAATTGGTCGAACAGGTAGACGTTGTCGCGCGGGCCGGGGCTGCCCTCGGGGTGGTACTGCACCGAAAAAACCGGCCGGTCGGCAAAGGTCAGGCCCTCGTCGCTGCCGTCGTTGATGTTCAGGTGCGTGATCAGCACTTCGGGATTATGTGGATGGGCGAAGGGCGACGTCGGCCGGCCCGGGCCCAGCGGCGCGCGCGCGCGCCCGTAAGGCGTGCCGTCCGGCAGGGGGGCGGCGGCGGGACGGCCCTCGGGGCCATCCTGAAGCTCGACGGCGTAGCTGTGGTTCTGGCTTGAGATGTGCGCGCGGCCCGTGGCCAGGTCCAGCACGGGATGGTTGGCGCCGCGGTTGCCGAACTTCAGCCGGTACGTTGGGATGCCCTCGGAGCGCGCGATCAGCTGGTGCCCCAGGCAGATGCCGAACACCGGCAGGCGCGCCGTCAGCGTGCGCAGGTGCCCCAGCACGTAGTCCATGCGCGCCGGGTCGCCCGGCCCGTTGGACAGCAGCACGCCGTCGGGGTTGACCGCCAGCAGCTCGTTGGCCGTGGCATGCGGCGGGAAGACGTGCACGTTGCAGCCGCGCTCAGCCAGGCAGCGCAGGATGCCGCGCTTGATGCCGAAGTCGTAGGCCGCCACGGTGAACACGCGGCCGGGCTGGCTGGACGGCAAGGTGGGCAGCAGCCCGGTATGCGGCATCTCGGGATCGAAGGCCTCGACGAGATAGGGCTCCTTGCAGGCTACGTCTGCGACAAAGTCCTGCTCGCCGAAGTCGGGCAGGCCGGCCAGGTAGGACTTGGCCTGCGTCTCGGTGAGCTCGGTAGTGATTACGCCGGTCATCTCGCCCTGCTCGCGGATGTGGCGCGTCAGGCGGCGCGTGTCCACGCCGCTGATGCCGGTGACGCCCTCGAACAACAGCAGGTCATTGAGCGTGCGGTCGGCGCGCCAGGAGTAAGCGGCGGCGACCAGCTCGCTGACCACCATGCCGCGGGCGTGGATGCACTCGCTCTGCGCGTCGATGGGATTGACACCGTAGATGCCGATCAGCGGGAAGGTGAAGGTGATGATCTCGCCGGCGTAGGAGGGGTCGGTGAGAATCTCGTGGTAGCCGGTCATGCTGGTGTTGAACACCATCTTGCCGGCGGTTGTGCCGTGCCGGCCGATCAACTGGCCGTGCGTGATGTAGCCGTCAGCCAGCATCAGCAGGCATTCGCGGCCGTGGGAGTGCGTTGCGGGGCTCACTAAAAGGCTATTATAACGCCCCGCAAGATAGCGCCGCGCGGGGCCTGCCGCCGCGGCGTCGGGTTTACGCAAAGGGCCCGCGGAGAAGCGGGCCCGATAAGCGGTGATGAAATGGGAGCTTCACGGGATGAAGAGATAGCCACTGGGCACGCTGAGCGGCGGCCTGGACTGCGGCTGCTCGTACTGCGCCGGCTGATCCTCCTCGGCGCGCAGCGGGCCAGGCTCACTGGTGGCAGCGGGAACGCTGGCCGGCTCGACCAGCTCCAGCTCCTGGCTGTGGCTGCGCGCGCTGGCCGCCGGCTCCGGCCAGCTCTCAGCGCTCGCAGTGTTAGTCCTTGTATCCATCTAAATGCCATATCACCATGGAGGGAATTTCGGCGGGGGCCATGCCGCCGCCTGGCCCGCCAGCCGCCGCTGAGAACCCTCCCTGCCCAGCGCCGCGAGCCAAGCTAAATTCTAACCTCGTTATCGGCAGACCCAACAATACGAACATGAACAGAGCGTAATATTTCGATTAAGCGATTCAGGCAGTGTTCGAATTCCTATGCTGCAAAGCGCACTTTGCGACCGTCTGTGATCTAGCCAGCGCTGGCAGGCACGGAATACGCACTACCGGGTAGTAGCGAATCCTATTCGCCGCGCTGCAGCCCGCTGCAAAAAGGTTTCGCGGCAGCCATCATTCCCACTTAATCGAATACAGCTGCGCCAGCTGCTGCCACTCAGATTTGCTCAGGTCGCTTGCCTCGTCGTCCAGCCCGTTGAGCGTATCGCTGTAGTGCATCACGCTGCGCTCGCTGGTGTGCGGCAAACCCAGCGTGTGCCCCAGCTCGTGGCGCACGATGTCCTGCCAGCGCTGGCTGGCGGTCTTGTGCGCCAGCGGCATCGACCCGCCCATCCGCGCCGTGCTGGCCACGCAGCAGGGCCCGTAGATCTTGGCCTGGCCGAAAAGGAAGTTGTACTCCGGCGCGTAGACGTCGCCGGACAGCACGCCGACGCTGCGGAACAGCCGCGGGTCGTGCTGCCCCGCCAGCCAGTCGAGCACCAGGTCGATGCGGTACTGGCGGCGCGCGGCGTCGTAGTACGCGTCGGGCAGCGTGAGCGGCGCGCGCACCTCGTAGCTGAACGGCCACAGTTGCGACAGGTTCTCAGTCAGCGCCTGCATGCCGGTGTCGCTGAGCAGCTCGCGTGCTGTCGTCTCGCTGGTGCCATCCTTGCGTAGCTGGGCAACCACCGCGTCGCTGGGCTTAGGCGGGATCAGCGCGACGGTGAGCTGGCAGCTGGCGATGGGGATCAGGCTGCCCTTGGGCTGCGCAGCGGGCGGCCGCGGCGTGAGCATGCCCTCGCGCCACAGGTCGTAAGTGCCGGCGAGCGCGATGACCAGCACCGGCAGGCCAACGCACAGCAACAGGCCGCGCAGCCGTGCGCGCACTGGTTTTGGTGAGTCGCTATTCCCCCCGGGCCCGGCGTATGCAAAGTTTCATCATGCACCTCCAGGTAGGGCATTAGACCTGCGGTAGCAGATGCGGTTCCCGGCGCGCCGGGGCTGGCTAAAGAAGCGCTCCTTCGCACTGAGTCTCAGGTCAGAAGCTACAGGCTGCAGAACGCGCAGTCGCTATCTCTTGCTGGTTCTCAGCACGTTCGCGACCGACCAGAACATTATTAGCCCGAATACCCCGAAACTGAAGGACTGCAGGAGAATCATTCTTGGTGGCCAACCCCAAGTGTGGTAGATCTTGATGTCGATGACGAGCACAACGACGGCTGCAATAACATAGACTGCGGCCAACAGCATTGTGACCAATAGAGCTACCGATCGTTTCATGACAACTGCCTCCCGCGTAGTTGTTGATGCTGGGATTTTGTTTGATCCCATTTCAGATTACCCAGCTCGTGCATCCCGCCTTAAGCCGGCGGCGAGACGCCGCCGCTACAGATCGGCGGGCAGGGACGCCCGCCCAACCGTAGGCAGTGCGTCGTGCCAGTCCTGCAGCGCACGCCGGTACCATTCAGCGGCAATCTTCTGGTGCTCAGGCTGCGGCATACAGAGTGATGCCTTCCTGTGCAGCTTCGTAGTAGATCGTGCCTGGGACCGGACTCTGACGCTCGAAGGTCGAATGTGTGGCGATCACCAGATCTTTAGCGACCGGAACCGCGGCGAGGTCACGGCGGATTTCGACAGACAGGCCCTTGTGATAGCGCTCGTCTGGCACCACCACGAGCAGATCGTAATCGCTCAGCTCGTCATGGTCTCCCCTGGCCCGCGACCCGAAAAGCACTATGCGCTCGGCAGACCATCTGGCGACAAGCAACTCCACGAGCGTGGCAATCACTGTCTCAGACTGCACAGCGAGGTGCATAGTCTGATTATTCCTTGCATGAACACGCTCTACGCCGTGCCGCCCTCGCGATTGACCTTGGCCAGCAGCACCGGCACCTCGCCGGCCCAGATCTCGACGATCGGCAGCAGCTCGTATTCGATGAGGTCGGCCAGCAGCAGCGTGTTGTTCTCGTCCTGGGCGCTCTCGATGTCGATCAGCTTCTGGCGCAGGTTCTCCACGCTGGCGAAGGTGCGCAGCTCCGGCCCTTCCTCGGCGGTCACCGCTGTCAGATCCTCCTCGGGGGTCAGCTCCTCGCTGACCTGCGCGCCGGCGGGGTCGAGGCGGAAAGCCGGATCGGCCGGGCGGAAGATGGCGTCCAGCGCTGTAATCAGCCCGACGTACCAGGACAGCACCTCGACGCACTTGGCAAAGTTCGTCAGCGCTTCGCTGAGCTTGCCCACGCGCAGCTCGGAGGCCACCACCGGCAGATCCTCGGCCAGGCTGGGCAGCAGCTCGGTGGCGTCGCTTAAGCCCTCGCGCGCCAGGTCCAGCGTGCGCGCGGAGTAGAACTCGACGACCTCCAGCTGGCTGAGCAGGTGCGAGTACTCGGCGCGCTCCTGCTCCTCGTCCAGCTCGGTGCCGTCCAGCACGATGCGCGTCAGCACCTGCCCGGAGGGGATGCGCTCGCGCTCAACGTAGTTGAGCAGGTCGATGAACGTCTCCAGCCCGTCCGGAACAGGACAGGGCTTGAGGTTGAGGCTGACCTTCATAGACCCCCATCTTAGGCTAAGCACCTGAGCAGGTCAACCGCCGCACTGTCGCTCAACCTCGATTTGGATTGCCGGCGCGCATGGCTTAAGCCGGTAGCAGCGCGGGCAGTACAACAGGGATTGCGCTACACATGTGTTTGCACGAAATCAATTGCTTGCGCTATAATAATAGGCTTGCCTGGCGCATTCGTTGGCCCTTCGTTCAAATACAGATGCGCATGCAGGTGAGTATGCAGCCCGCTGTGACTAGTTTGCGGCTGCGTGGTGGCAGGTGCGCCGGTCACGGCGCCAACAGCCCTTGCTGACGGCGGGTGAGCCCGCCGACGAATACTGGAGGAAGTGCAGTAGTGCCCAAGCACAACGACCGGATCGAATTTGAAGAGCGCATCGTCCCGCGCAAGATCGTCACCGAGATGGAGGAGAGCTTCCTCGATTACGCGATGAGCGTGATCGTCAGCCGCGCCATCCCCGATGCGCGCGACGGGATGAAGCCGATCCACCGCCGCATCCTGTGGGGCATGCTGGAAAGCGGCTGGACCTCGGACAAGCCGACGAGCAAGTGCGCCAAGATCACCGGCGCGGTGATGGGCAACTACCACCCGCACGGCGACGCCGCGATTTACGATGCGCTGGTGCGCATGGGCCAGGAGTGGAGCCTGCGCTACCCGCTGATCTCGGCGCAGGGCAACTTCGGCAGCATCGACGGCGATCCGCCCGGCGCGCAGCGCTACACCGAGGCCAAGCTCAACACGCTGGCGGAGTACCTGCTGGCGGACATCAAGAAAGAGACGGTCGACTGGACCTTCACCTACGACGGTGTGACCAAGGAGCCCGTGGTGGTCTCGGCCGGCCTGCCCAACCTGCTGATGAACGGCAGCGAGGGCATCGCCGTGGGCATGGCGACACGCATCCCGCCGCACAACCTGCGCGAGCTGTCGCGGGCCTGCCTGATGCTGATCGACAATCCGTTCATCGACCAGGAGGAGCTGATCGCCGAGGTGCCGGGGCCGGACTTCCCGACCGGCGGCGTGCTGCTCGGTAACGCTGGCGCGGTGGAGGCATACCGCACCGGCCGCGGCTCGGTGACCATCCGCGGGCGTGCGGAGATCGAGGAGGACGACCGCGGGCGGCTGCGCATTGTTGTCGCAGAGCTGCCCTACCAGGTGAACAAATCCAAGCTGATCGAGACCATCGCCGGGCTGGTCCACGCGAAAAAGCTGCTCAACGTGCGCGACATCCGCGACGAGAGCGACCGCAGCGGGATCCGCATCGTGGTTGAGCTGGCGAAGGAAGCCCAGCCGCAGGTGATCCTTAACCAGCTCTACAAGTTCACGCAGCTGCAGATCAACTATAGCATGAACATGCTGGCGCTGCGCGACAACGTGCCGCGGCTGATGGGCCTGAAGGACATGCTGGTGGTGTTCGTCGACCACCGCCGCGAAGTGGTGCGCCGGCGCAGCGTCTTCGACAAGCGCAAGGCCGAGGAGCGCGCGCATATCCTCGAAGGCCTGCAGATCGCGCTGGACAACCTCGACGCCGTGGTGCGGCTGATCCGCGAGAGCAAGGATGCGGCGGCGGCGAAAGTGCAGCTGGTGGCGCGCTTCGCGCTGAGCGAGGCGCAGGCGCAGGCCATCCTCGACATGAAGCTGTCGCAGCTCACCGGCCTGGAGCGTCAGAAGATCATCGATGAGCTGGCCGCGCTGCACAAGCGCATCGCCGAGCTGGATGAGATCCTCGGCGACCCGCGCAAGCTCGACGCGCAGATCAAGAAGGAGCTGACGGAGGCGGTCGACAAGTACGGCGACGAGCGGCGCACGCTAATCGCGCAGTTCGCCGACGACGGCAGCTTCAGCGAGGAGGAGCTGATCCGCCGCGAGGACGTGGTGGTCACGCTGACGCGCGACGGCTACATCAAGCGCGTGCCGGCCAGCACCTACCGCGCGCAGGGGCGCGGCGGGCGCGGGATGATCGGCCAGACGACGAAGGCCGAGGACGTCGTGCACCACGTGATCCTCACCAACACGCACGACACGCTGCTGTGCTTCACCGACCGCGGCGTGGTGCACAGCCTGCGCGTCTTCCGCATCCCGGCCTATGACCGTGCGGCCAAGGGCCTGCCGGCGGTGAATATGATCAGCCTGATGCCCGGCGAGCAGATCACGGCGCTGATCCCGCTGAGCGACTTCAGCCACCCGAACCTGTTCATGTGCACGGCGCGCGGCACGGTCAAGCGCGTCGAGCTGGCGGAGTTCCGCAGCCTGCGCGCCACGGGCAAGCGCGCGCTGTCGCTGGACGAGGGCGACACGCTGACGTTCGTCATCCCCACCACCGGCGAGGATCAGATCGTCATCACCACGCAGGAGGGCTTCGCCGTCAAGTTCGACGAAGATCAGGTGCGCGTGATGGGCACCGGCGCGGGGGGTGTGCGCGGCGTGAGCCTGCAGGGCGAGAACGACCGCGTGGTGGGCCTGGACGTGGCGCGCGACGACGAGGACCTGCTGGTCGTCGGCCTGCGCGGCCTGGGCAAGCGCAGCAAGGTGGAGCTGTTCCGCAAGACCGCGCGCGGCGCCAAGGGCGTGATCGCGATGCGGGCCACCGACAAGAGCGGGCCGCTGGTCGCGGCGATCAAGGTCACCGACGACGACGAGCTGCTGATCATCACCGCCGACGGCATGATCATCCGCACCGAGGTCAGGCACATCAGCCAGATGGGGCGCGCCACGCAGGGCGTCAAGCTGATCAACCTGCGCGAGGGCGACAGCGTGGCGGCGATCGAGGTGATCCGTCCGGAGCCCGAAGGCCCTGCCGAGCCGCTGTTCGAGGACGGCCCGCACGACAGCGAACTTATCAGCGAGGACGAGAGCTAGCCACAGTAGGAGCCCGAGCGGACCGAAGTGAGAACCAGTCTCATTACGCTATGCCAGCACAGTGTTGCTTGTGCATTGGCATGCTCGGCGTTACAGTTTAGTGTACCTACATGGTGAGGTTGTCGCCGGAGGCGTGCGACTGCTACCGGCTGCGTGTGGACAGTGGATATAGGAGGAACTGCATGGGCTCGCTACGTACTGCGCTGATCGTTGTCGTGCTGGTGCTCGCTGCTATGGCGTGCGGGGGGCAACAGAGTTCGGTCGATCCGCCAGCGTCTGGGGAGACGAGCGCTGCGCTGGCGGAGATCACGTCCGCCCCTGCGCCCGCTGGCGTGGAGCCGCAGCTGTGGGAAAAGCTGACGGCGGAGCTGGCGCGGGTGCTTGGAGCGCGGGCGTCCCTGCCCGTGATTCCGCAGCGCTCACCCGCAGGGACGCGGGCGCTCCTGAAGAGCGTCTCCACGCCGCCATTCGGCGCAGGCTCGGCAGCGACGCTTAACTACGTCGTCTCCACGTCCGTGCTGAGCTGGTCGTACTACAACCAGGGCGATTATGATCAGAACGGCGAGGTCAACATCGCCGACTTAACGCCCATCGCGCTGCACTTCGGCGAGACGGGCCCGTTCCCCGGCTACAGCCTGCTCAGCGTGATCGACGGCGACGGCAACGGCGAGATCAACCTGGCCGACGTCACGCCCATCGGGCTGAACTTCCGCAACCGCGTCGGCGGCTACCGCCTCTACCAGGCCGCCGACTTAAGCGGCTATCCCGCCGCGCCCGACCAACCCAACGGCGCGGGCGCCAAGCTGATCAGCACATTCTCTCTGCCCTCGGCGGCGGGGGCCACGGGCCGGCTGGGCATGCTGACGCAGGTCGTGCCCACGCCGTATACGCAGTGGTACTGGGTGCGCCCGTTCGACGGCGCGCAGGACGGCACGCCGAGCAACAACGTCAGCGTCATCGCGCCGGAGAACCTGGCGCCCACGGCGAAGATCGGCAACGTGCCTGCGACGCCGACGCTGGCGCACATCGTGTGGAGCGGCAGCGCCAGCAAGGACGTGGACGGGCAGGTCGTGCGCTACGAGTGGGACTTCGACGGCGACGGCGTGTTCGAGTACGACGGCAGCGCGACTGCCACGGCCGATTACTACTACTATGCGCCCGGCGTCTACCATGCCGCGCTGCGCGTGACCGATAACGACTTCGCGACCAGCGAGGCGCAAGGCAGCGTGGAAGTCACCCCCGGCGCCGCCTGGCACGAGACGATGGCCTTGACGATGGGTGATGGCTCATATAGTGAACCTGTTACATTGCTCGAAGCCGCTGGTAATCCCGCAGTGGTATGTTCCACGGTGTCTACGTATCCGGACCCTGAGGCTTCCTGGGACCAGCAAGGACTGACCTGGTGCCGGGCGCAGGACACGAATGGCGAAAGCTGGACGACGCCGAAGCTATTGGCGTCTTATTGTGGTCCCATGTTCACCGACGGTGACTACTGCGGCGGTGGTGCAGCCGCAATCGTCAATGGCAAGCCCGCTGTTGCATATCTCAACGCGGCTGGGGGAACAAGTGACGACACCTATTACTTGCGGGCGAGCGATGCGCAAGGAAGTAATTGGCTGAATCCTATCTTGGTCACATCAGCTAGCGCTGGGCAGCTGCTTGTTGTAGATGGGAAGCCGGCGATGATTTCGGGTTCAGGCACAAGTGTTGCCTATATCATCTCATTGAACGCTGCAGGAACTGCATGGGGAGAGGTGAATTTCGGGGGTGTCCCGAATGGATATAGCCCAGTCAGTGTCGCCACAGTGGCTGGCTTGCCGGCATTTCTTGGCTCGCCCAACAGTGAAGACCTTCTCTACTTCCGTGCCGAGCAATCAACCGGTGATACATGGTCGTCAGACTCGCTGGTAGATGACCTGGAGAAAGTCGACAGCGGGGCGGGACCCAAGCTGCTGGACGTCGCAGGTTTACCAGCGGCGTTCTACGACGACGATGTGATGGGCTCGTTGAAGTACCGGCGCGCGCGCGACGTCAACGGTACGACCTGGGAGCCACCAGTGGTGCTGGACAGCCGCGCGTCTGGCTTCGTAGCACCGTTCGTGGCTGACGGCCGACCCTGCGCGCTGTATACGGATCGTATAAGCCATGCCTTGATGTTCATCGCCGCCAATGATTCCGGCGGCTCCTACTGGGGCATCCCGTCGGTCGTCGACGCGTTGATTTGGGACGTAGGCGGAAGCGGAAACCGCCGTACTGAGACCATCGGAGTCGCGGAGATCGGCCACCAGCCCGCATTCGCCTACAGGCATTGGCGCGAGGATGGCGCACCGCCCGAAGATCCCGTGCAGAGAATCGCCTTTGTGATGTACCGCTAGCTTCGCGCTACGGCCCGGCTTGCACTGGCGATACCTCCGCTGCGGCTAGTGTTGCCTGTAAAACAGTCATAAGTGTTCCTTGCGGATATCGCGCGCCGAGTTAGACTTTAAGTGCTACACGGCTTGGTCTTAGGAGGTATCGGAATGGGGACGTGCAGAAGCTTTCTTTGCAGCGCCACGCTGGTCATTGCTGTATCCCTGGCGGTCATGCTCGCCGGCTGCTCGCCGCGCAACGCGGGCGTGCTCGCGACGCCGGGGACTGCAGCAACGCCCGCTGCCCCGGGCGTCAGCCTGGAGCAGTTCACCGTCACGCGCTACAACGCCGAGGGGCGGCTGGACAGCGCGCTGAACCGCACGCTGTCCCTGGCGGCGGAAGCGGCGGGCGAGCTGGTGGCGCTGACGATCAGCGTCAGCGAGCCGCAGCCCTGCGCCAGCGTGACGCTGGACGTGAACTACGACGCGCGGCAATGGCATCCAGTGTACGCCGAGTTTTGCGGGCTGCTGGGCGCGCAGGATGAGGTCGTGCGCGGGGCGTTCCTCGACAGCTGCCCCGGCATCGCCGGGCTGGGCGAGGTGCGCTGCGGCGGCCAGCCGCTGCCCGGCGCGGAGGGACGTTTCGCCACGCTGTACCTGGCAGCCGGCCCGCCGCGCAGCACATCATCGAACATGTTCTCTGCGCACAGCAGCCTGGAAGGTGTGAGCACAATGCTGGGCGAGGCCTTTTCCTCAGGCTACCCCACGCTGACTGCCAGCGCCATTCCGGCGGAAGGCACGGCACAGGTGAAGTGGTATGCCGGCTGGGACACCGGCGACGGCGACCAGAACAACGAGGTGAACGTCGCGGACCTGGTGCCGATCGGCAACAAGTGGCACTTCGTCCCCGCCAGCGACTTCAGCGCGCTGCCCGCGGACTATGACAACAACAACGAAGTCAGCATCAGCGACCTGACGCCCATCGGCCGCTTCTTCAAGGAATGTACTAACAGCTACCTGGTAACGGTGAGCGATGACACGACGGGTGCGCCGCGCACCACGGTCGGCACGCTGGCCTGGGGTGACGCGCAGCCGGCCGTCGGCCCGGCAACCTACGGTGTGCTGGGCTCGGTGTTCCAGTCGTGGGTAGTGGATTTCGGGGCCAGCACGCCAGTAACGATGAGCGATCTGGCGGCCCTGGATGTGGGCGGCGGGAGCGGCGCAGTGCGGGTATTCATCACGCCGCAGGAGGACTTCTACCCGCCGGCATCGACCGGCACAGAAGCATCGATACTCGTCAGCACCGCCCCGCTGAACGCCGCGCCGGAGATCGCGAGCGCCGTTTTCGACGAGGCCACTGACACGCTGACGGTCACGGTAAGCGACGCCGACGGCGACCCGCTGACCGTCTCTGTCACGCAGCCTGCGGGCCTGGCCGTCGATGCGACCAGCAAGCCGGCCACCGGCGGCAGCGCGCAGTTCATCTGGACGGCCACCAATCCCGCTGCGGGGGGCGACGGCGAAACGACGATCACGGTCGATGACGGCCACGGCGGCACGGATACGATGCCGCTGCAGATCACTGTCGCTGGCCTGGCGGACGACACGCTGTACGTCATCCCGCAGGACAGCGCCGTGTTCGTCAGCCAGCCCGTGCGCATCGTCGTCGCCACGGGGCGCACCGCCAATCCGTTCCAGTTCCTTAACGCTTGCCATATCACGGTGGAAGCCGTGGGGCAGTACGTGGCGGACTCGTTCAACGTCGGTGCGCCGGGCGGCGATCCGGCCGACGGCGATGGCGCCTGGAACGCGATGCCCGCGGCGAACTACCTGATCCCGCCCGACAGCTTTATCGAGCCTGCGGACATCGGCAGCGGGCGCGTTGGCTACAACTTCAACATCACGCCGATCGGCGGCAGCGACCAGACCAACTTCGTTGGTGACATCCTGAACTTCGAGCTGAAGTTCGATGCGCCGGGCACGTACCGCCTGGGCATCCAGGACGACACCGGCGATGACAGCACCTACTACAGCGACGCCGCGGCGGCTGAGTACCAGTGGAGCATGCTGATGGCCAACGAGCTGGGCATGATGAGCACGGCGATCACGGGTTACAGCAACGAAATCGTCGTGACCTACAACCCCAACAACCATGCGCCGGTGATCGAGTCCGTGTCCTACGACGAGCCCACTAGCGCGCTGTCGGTCACGGTGAGCGACCAGGACGGCGACGACGTGCGCGTGGGCATCACCCCGCCGGCCGGCCTGGCGCCGGACTTTCCGTCGCTCGACGTCGCCGGTGGCAACGGCACGGCGGTGTTCTACTGGGCGGCGGAGGATCCGGTGGCCGGCGGCTCGGGCACCGCGGCGATCTTGGCCCAGGATACGCAGGGCGGCAGCGACAGCGACAACTGCGAGATCACCATCGGCTCCATCCCGATCAATGACGACACGCTCTACGTGCTGCCGCTGAACCATCATGCCAAGGTGGGCCAGCCCGTGCGCTGCTATGTCTACACCGGCGCGACGGCGCATCCGTTCCTGTACCTGAACGGCGTCGGCATCACCTCGGAGCTGGGGACGACCTACGTTCCCGACACGTACAACGTCGGCTTCCTGGGAGGGACGAGGCTGGGGATCGACGGCGCGTGGACGCAGCTGTCGCCGCTCTCCATCATGGGATTCGATGACGCGATGATCGTCTCCAGTGACATCACGGGCGGCCGCCTGCGCTACGACTTCACCGTCGTGCCCCTGGGCGGCGGCGACTTCACCGGCCTGCGCGGCTACCTGTTCAACCTGGCATTTTCCTTTGAAGCCCCCGGGCTTTACCACCTCGGGTTGCAGGAGTCCGAAGGCGTGAAGCGCACATACTACAGCGATGGTATCGCTGTCGAGCACAACTGGGGCACGCTGATGGCCGACGAGCTGGGCACGTTCGCGCTGTCCGTCAGCGGCGTCGACAACACGGTGACCGTGGAGTAAACAAACCTGCCAGGCGCTGGATTGGCGCCGCGCCTAAAGGGAGTGTAGGGCAGGCGGCGTGCGCGTGGCAGGACTCGGCAGTACAGGGGGTGCCCGCCCGGCGCCCCCACTTTCTACGCTTTGCTGATATCAGGTTGCGTTACTTCTCGCGCTTGTGCCGGCCCTTGGTGCCGTCACCGGCTTGGCCTTTCTTCCTGCCTTCGCCCTGGCCCCGGCGCTCGGCCCGGCGCTCCATGCGCTGCTCCATCTTCTGCTTGGCTGTCGCGTAGTCGCTGATCACCACCGCCACCGGCTGGTCATCCTCGCCGCGGCGGGCCATGATCGCCACCTTGTCGCCGACGGCGAACGGATCCTTCTCGACCAGCTCGCCGTTCTCGGCGTACTGCGTTTTTTCGCCGATGGCTAGCGTAACTGAACTGGGCAGGTCGGTGGGCAGCTTCATGCCGCGCTCCTCCATCTTGCTGGCGATGAAGTCGGGCACCTCGGGGGTCACGGTGATGCTGTCAGCGGACAGCGCGGAAATCGTGCCGAACACCGGCCGGCCGCGGCGCTCGCCGCCCATCCCGCCAGGGCCACCCGGTCCGCCCTGACCTTCAGGCCCGCCTGGGCCGCCTGGGCCACCGAACTCACCAGGCCCGCCGGGCTGGCCGTACTCATCCAGCCCGTCTGGTCCCGGTCCGCCCTGCATGCCTGGACCACCCGGGCCGCCCATCATGCCGGGCCCGCCCCGCATCCCCGGCCCGCCGGGGCCGCGCTCGCGCAGTTTTTCCGCGATGTACATGAAGGCAGTCTTCGGATCGGCCACCGCCAGGGCGAGAGGCCCGTCCTCGCCGCCGCCAATCCTGACGACGATCTTATCGCCGACGGCAAAGTCGCTGGCGCTGCCCTCGGCGTTGTTGAAATACCACTTCGTGTCGTCGCCCAGGCTGACGGTTAGCGACTCGGGAAGCTCGGGCAGCTCGCGGCCGCGCTTTTCCATGCGCTGGCGCATGCGCTCGGGAATCTCGGGCTTGAGCGTCAGGCTGTCGCTGGTCAGCGCCGTGATCGCGCCGTAGAGCACCGGCGGGCCGCCCGGCCCACCTCCGCGCTGCCGGTCACGCTGCCTGTCCTGGGCAATCGCCACGGTCGCCAGCGCTGCCACCACCCCGATGATGATCGCAATCCATATCACTCGCTTGAACATCTGCAACCTCGTTCACCGACTCAAGTTGTGCCGCTTATGGGAGTGCGCGGGGCCGGCGCAAGTTTCACGCCCGCGGCCAGCGCCATCGTACAGTAAGATTGGGGGTCGCCGGATACGGCCTAAGCTTCCCGGCCCCGGCGCCGAAGGGCAGCCGGAGCGCCGATGTCACGCCGGCAGGTGTTGACATGCCGCATCCGACCGCTATAATCCGTTGCTCGTTCTAACGAGACCATTCATTGCTTAAGGCGGACTAGAATGCCCCTGCCAAAATACAAGATCCGGCGCAGCCATTCGCGCAGCAGGCGTGCGGCCAATTTTCTGAGCCAGATTTCAAAGCCCGAACTGAATCGCTGCCCGAAGTGCGGCGAGCTGAAGCGCATGCACTACGCCTGCGCCAAGTGCGGTTTCTACGCCGGCCGGCAGGTGTTCGTCAAGCGCGAGCGCACGAAGAAGTCTGAAGAGAAGTAGTGCTATCACGGCTGAAACGCCAGCACAACCTTTGAGGAGAGGGAACCACATGGGCGTGTTTGAGGAGTTGAAGGAGATCGTCGCCAGCAAGCTATCCGTGGCCCCGGCGGACATCACTGAAACTTCTAGTTTCATCGATGACTTGGGCGCCGATTCACTGGACCTGATGGATCTGGTGATGGCGATCGAGGAGAAATACAAGATCGACTTCTCCAACGAGGAAACCGATCAGTTCCGCACCATGGGCGACGTAGTCAAGGCTATCGACCGCCTGAAGGGCTAGTATCCCAGCCCCCTACCGCAGACTCGCCGGCGCTGGCCGCCGCGTGCGTAGCGCGCGAATTCGCCGGCGAAGTAAGGTGCGCGCTGGAGCTCGCGGGCTCTATAATACCCACGTGGCAGGGCAGGGCTTGCGCGCACGCAGCGGAGTCGGCGCGAAAACCGCGATGGCGACTCGGCCCGTCCGCACGGCGCTGCTGCTATTGCTGCTGCTGGGTGCGCTAACCGTTGCCGGCTGGGCGGCGTCCCTGTTTGATCCCTTCAAGATCGAGCTGCAGGCCGTGAACGCGGGCGGCCCGTCGCCCTATCAGCTGGCCGCGCGCATCAACCTGACCCAGGGCTTCGTCAAGCAGTCGGCCTGGCTGGACAACGACAAGTTCCTGACGCTGCTGCTGTCGCCCGACGGCGCGGCGGTGTGGCGCACCAGCTACTCCACCCTCGAGCGCGACAAGTTCATCTCCTCCAGCTTCCTCGAGCAGTACGTCTGCAGTCCCGGGCTCAGCACGCGGCTGGAGTGGACGCTCTCGCCCAGCAAGCATTACCTGTTCTTCAGCTGGTTCACAGATGATGGCGCGCGGCAGTGGACGCTGATCGATATTTCCGCCGCGCCGGAGTTCAAGATCAAGAAGTTCACCCCGCCGCCGGGGATGCAGATCGCCCGCATACTGTTTTCCCCGGATGACCGCTACGCCGTGCTGGTGCATGACAGCTTCAAGCAGGGCAGCGACGTCAGCCTGCTGGCGATGGACTTGCAGCAGGGCGTGGAGTGTTGGCGGGCGAGCGCGGTGCAGGCCGGTTTCATCGGCGAGCTGTGGTGGGGCGGGGCGATCTACGACAGCCCGCGCTTCAACTTCATGGCCTCTCTCTACGAGGGCCGCTCGCTGGCGCATCCGATGCAGCTCACCTGCGATCTGAAGCAGGCCACGCTGACGCTCGACGAGGGCCAGGCCGGGCTGCTGTTCGGCGCCGAAGCGCTGTGGGGGCGCGTGGGCTGCTTTACCAAGGGCGAGAGCCGCGAGGGGCCGTTCTACATCGCCGTGACGATTCCCGGCCAGCCCAAGGCCATGCAGGTGCCACTGTCGGCGCATCCGGTGGCGGTCACGCTGATGCCCGAGCCGGGGATGGTGCTGATCAGCAACACGTCGGATTTCGTCACCAACCAGCTCTGGCTGATCGACGCCCTCGCCGGCGACAAGTTCCTCATCGATAGCGACTGCGCGGGCCTGTCGGTGGCCAGCGACGGCAAGCTGCTGGTGCGCAGCCGCACCAACAACGAGCTGCGGATTTATGAGCGGGTGGCCAAGCCGGCCGCCAAGTAGCCGGCGGCGCTAGATCTCACTGAACGGATAGCGCTCGCGGATCTGGTACTCCACGTCGCGCCCGATCCACATCGTCTCCATCAGCACGAACTCGCGGTGTACCGTGGTGACGTCCACTTCCAGGGGCTCGGGGCCGACGCGGCCCAGATCGCGCAGGCGCTGCAGCATATTGGCGTTGCTGCGCACCACGCCGGGCTCAAGGTTCTTGCGCGCCTTGGCCAGCGTCACGTGCGGTGAGAACCGGCGGCGCTCGCTTTCGTCGGGGAACGTGTCCCACAGCCCGGAAGAGAGCGTGCGCAGCGCATCCACTTCCTCGGCGCCGAAGTACAGCACGCGGGCGGCGTGCGGTTCGCCGAAGAAGCCCAGCTTGCAGAAGTGCAGCGAGAAGGGGTGGAAGCGCAGCGAGATCTCGCGGCAGGTCTTATCGATCTCGGCGATGCCGCTTTCAGGCGTCTCGCCGAAGAAGCGCAAGGTGAGGTGGAAGTTGGGGACGGGCACGAAATGCCAGCTGGTGAGGTATTTCCTGAGCTCTGCCTGCACCACGCCCAGCCGCTCCTGCGCGGTGCGCGACAGCGTCAGGGCCAGGAAAACGCGCGGATCGTAGCGCAGTCTCACCATGCGTGCACCCCGGCGCCATGGTTGCCGAAGCGCCGTGCCTGCAAAAGTGCCACGCCATCATTATAAGCGTCCCAGCAATGATCGGCAAACTTGACGGCGCAGCCAGGCCAGCTTGGCACGGTGCCGGGGTATGATGGTGACATGCTCGCCGTGCTCGCCCGCCAGGCTTTCCAGCAGATGCTGCGCTACCGCACGCAGACCGCGCTGGCGGTACTCGGCGTGGCGATCGGCGTGGCCAACATCATCATGCTGATCAGCATCACCGACCTCGGCAAGCGCCAGTCCACCGGGCTGCTGCGCGACTTCGGCTCCTACGCGATCATGGTCACGCCGTATTTCGACTTCAGTGGCGCCGGGCGCGGCGGCAACGCCATGGCCGTCGCGGCCTACATTCCCAGCGAGACGGTAGAGATCGTGCGCGCGGTGCCGGAGATCCAGGCCGCGGCGGGATTCTTGCTGTTGTCCGGCCACGCCAGCTACAACGGTGTAAGTTGCGTTACTACCATTGCCGGCATCCAGCCCCAGTTCGCCGAGCTGGTCGCCTACAAGCCGGTCAGCGGGCGCTGGCTAAGCGCCGCGGATGAGGCCGGCGCCGCGCGCGTGTGCTGCCTGGGTGACAGCGTGGCGCGCCAGCTGTTCGGCGGCGCCGATCCCGTCGGCAAGCAGATCGATGTCAAGGGCCAGCAGCTGATGGTGATCGCCCTGATGGAGCACAAGGGCCGCGTGGGCCTGGAGGACTTCGACAACCGCGTGATCGTGCCGCTGAGCACGGCACAGCAGCTGTACGGCTTCAGCGGCCTCAACGCGGTGCTGGCGAACTACCGCCCCGAGGTGGCCGAGCAGGACGCGCTGAGCGCCGTGCGCGCGGCACTGACCAGGCTGCTCAAGCCGGGCGAGTCGCTGGACGAGAGCTACAGCGTGTTCGCGATGGACGAAGCGCGCAAGCTGCTCGATGACATGCTGGGCATCTTCCGCGCCGTGCTCACCGGCATCGCCAGCATCGCCATGCTAGTCGCCGGCATCGGCATCATGAACGTGATGCTGATCCGCGTGCTGCAGCGGCGCAAGGAGATCGGCGTCCGCCGCGCGGTGGGCGCCACGCCGTGGCTGATCGCGCTGCAGTTCCTGCTGGAGGCGGTGGTCCAGGCGCTGGCCGGCGCCGTGCTGGGGCTGGCGCTGGGGATCTTCGGCGTGAACCTGTACTGCCACTACGCCAAGTGGCAGCCGTTCATCAGCCCGCTGACCCTGCTGCTGGCGGTGGGCTACAGCGTGGGAGTGGGGCTGCTGTTCGGCGCCTATCCGGCGCTGCGCGCAGCCCGCCTGGATCCCATCGCCGGCCTGCGGCAGGATATCTGATTCTGCAAGCGTAGCTGGGCTATTGCGGTGGCGGATTCGAGCCGCCGCTTGGCGCAATGCCGGTCGGTGAGCTCAGCTCCACTTGCACGGGCAGCGATTCGACGGGCGCCAGCGTTACCGTCTTCACCGCGGGATAGTGCTTGTACGCGTTGTCGC
>Ga0315276_10000565_pt1 | contig 31826 bp, 10 predicted proteins | sample YL17G05_0_MG_FD_204542 | JGI IMG/M metagenome (GOLD analysis project Ga0315276, IMG submission 204542) | Sediment microbial communities from Yellowstone Lake, YNP, Wyoming, USA - YL17G05_0 | ecosystem: Environmental > Aquatic > Freshwater > Lake > Sediment | place: USA: Wyoming | collected... | reverse complement strand
TATATCGAGCGTTCCGGTGTAGTCGGTGAGGATATGGAGGTCGTAGGCAGCGGCATTGGCGTCAAGGAGGCAGTTATCGAGGTCGCCGGTGTCGAATATCGCGGTACTCGTGGCCACAGGATAGCTGAACCCGCCCGGCCCTCCGGAGATATTCGACCAGTTATTATTGTCATTCCAGTCCTCGCCTGAGGCTACGCCCACCCAGTACCGGACAACGCCGTCCTGGGAGAATGTCCAGTGCGGAGGAGGCAGCATGTCATCGTTTCCGCCGCCGTTCACCGAGTAGTTGGCGTTGATGTTATTGGACTCGGCGTAGGAATGGCTGACATCGAGATAGAATACGACCTGCTCCTTCCTCGTGACATCGAATGTGAAGTGGCCTGCGCCGGTGTCGGTGTCGATGACGATCCTCGTTCCCGGCGACTTGCCGTCCAAGGTCAGGTCATCAGCTACGGTGAATGTCTGACCTGCCTTAAAGAGAAGCGTCTTAGAAGGCGTAACGCAGGTAAGGTCGTAGAACGTGGTGGCGCCGGTGATGATAGATGTGCCTGTGCCATCAAAGGTGACGAGGTTATTATTGTGGGTAAATGAGCCGGAATTGGTCCAGTCGCCTGCCACGTACATGGCGAGGCCGGCTGCATCGAGCGACTTCGTAGGATTAATGGTTATGTAGCCGTTTATGTCTATGGGGCTGGTATCCAAGGTGACAGAGCCGTCCACAACGATGTTATTGAAGTCCTGGGTGTCGAGCGTGCCGCCTGATTTCAGTATAGTAGTGCCGTCGAATGTGACTGTATTCGATCCTGAGATGAACGTGCCGGAATTGGTCCAGTCGCCTGCCACGTACATGGCGAGGCCGGCTGCATCGAGCGACTTCGTAGGATTAATGGTTATGTAACCGTTTATGTCTATGGGGCTGGTATCCAAGGTGACAGAGCCGTCCACAACGATGTTATTGAAGTCCTGGGTGTCGAGCGTGCCGCCTGATTTCAGTATAGTAGTGCCGTCGAATGTGACCGTGCTTGCGCCTGAAGTGAACGAGCCGTCATTGGTCCAATTGCCCCCTACCTTTATAGCGTAGCCGGAAGTATCATCGAGCTTGGCGCCTAGGCCTATGGTGATATCGTCAACGTCAAGAGGATCGCCGAGCACCACCGAAGTGCCTGTGCCCGTGATATCGACGTTACCCAGGTCCTGGGAATTGGATAAGAGGTTCTGGACCTTGCCGCCGTTAAATGTGAATACGCCTGTTCCTTTAACAAATGAGCCGCCTGTCATGTCAACATCGCTTTCGACCTGTATGGCCGCAGATGTGCCGGAGGCGTCTATGGTGCCGTTTAAGTCTAGGTTACCTGAGAGGTCAATGAGAGTCGAGCTCGAGTCCAGATTAAGTGTACCGTTCACTATCAGGCTGGCGCCGCTATTCACAGCCAATGTCACTGCGCCGAGGTTCGTATTAGCGCCTATCCTTACCTCGCCCGAGGCTGTCATGCCTGCGCCAGGCGTATACTCACCTGACTCCTGGTAGAGTTTCTTGCCTGTGGCTATTGTAAGGTCATAGGGACCAACCGCCGTAGTGTACAGGAGAGGCGTCTTATCAATGATCCCACCATTGGTATATATCGTGTTCAGGTCAGCGTTTGAGGTAACAGGCGTCGACAAACCTGATTCACTTCTTATGGTAAGGTAGTTTTCATAGAGGTTTAGTGCGAGCGGTGAGACGTCTGCCGCTTTAGTAACGAGAGAGGCAGTGCGGGTCGTCCCATATATCTCATCAACGTAAAGGCCTACAGCGTAGTCAGCTGCAAGGTCGCTGACCGTCAAAGTGTAGGTGCCTGATAACGGATCGGTCTCTGTCTGGAATTTAGAAGTGGAGCTATTGATCACTGCAACTATCGTGTTAGCCTCCCCTGTCCTGGGAAGCCCTCCTATCGATTGATATAAGGTACCTGTTATCTCTGTACCCTCCCCGAATACCCAGTTGATGTTGTTCCCTCTATCTATGCCGCCGTCTGTAACGTGTATATGCGTGGGCGATCCGCCGAGGCAGGTCTGGTCCTGTACATCCACGCCTTTCATGGTGAAGGTACCCGTACCCTGCCAGTTGCGTTGGTTGGGCGAATCACTCGACCTGATCTCTATGCCGGTAAACGCTATCGTGCCTGCGTTCGCCACGCTGCCTGAGAGCGTCACCTTACCGCCGGAGTCGTTGGTCCACAAGCCGTCCGCCATAACAGTCACATCGCCTGTGGTGACGTTCACTTCCTGTATGAGCTCGCCGTCTGTTATGGTGAGGGAGTTCGCTATCACGACGTCGCTTGTCTGTAAGGTGACTGTGCCGGCGCCTGTCTTGTTGATCTCCATGTCGTAGAATGAGTTCGTGCCGACGTCTATCATGGAGCTTCCGGAGCCTTCAAATATGACGGAGTTGCCGCTCGGGATATAGGTCCCTCCGGTGGTATCCCAATTGCCCTCTATATTGATGTCCTGGCCGCGGGAGTTAAAGCTGCCGCTATCGATGGTGAAGTCGCCTGAGAGCGTAAGCGGATCCTCGAGATTCACGCTCAGAGTCGGCAGGCTGGCCGTGTCGATGACGACGTTGGCAAGCGTCTCGCCGTTCGTAGCGATAGCCAGCGCCTTGTTGCCGGTCTGCCATTCGAAACCGTTCCACTGGGCTGTCTTCTTGGCGGCAAGCCCGCCGGCCTTATTGAAGTCGCCGCCGATAAGCAGCATTTCATCGAATATAACCGCTGCCCTGGCCTGGCGCGGATCATTGACGCCTCCTCCCATTGCAGACCACGAGGTGCCGTCCCATACTGCAGTGCCCTCGCACAGTATGCCGCCCGCTTTCTCAAAGCCGCCCAACGCTATGAGGTTTGAGCGGAATACTATAGCTGCCTGGACGCCGCCCACTGTCACGCCGCTGCCCAGAGCTGACCAGGAAGTACCGTTCCATTTCGCTATATTGTGGACCAGAACGGCGTCGGCATATTCGAAATCGCCGCCAGCGATGAGGTCGCCGTTATAAACGACCAGCGCTTCCACGCGGCCGGTGCCGATGGTCAAGCCGCCGCCAAGCGGAGACCATGTCCCGGTAGGGCCGTTCCATTTTGCGATGTGGCGCAATTCTATGGTTCCATCGCGCGTCCAGATGAAGTCGCCCCCTACGATGAGGTCGCCGTTGTAAACAGCAAGGGAGCGAACGTCATTACCCAGGCCGTCGTTGCCCAAGGCGGACCAGGTGCCGGTTGAGCCGTCAAACTGCGCAACACGGTTGGTTCCCTCTATGCTTACTCCGCCGACACTTACTCCGCCATGCACTCCGCTGAAGCGGCCACCGGCGATGAGGTAGGTTTTATCGTTATATGTATAAGTGGTAAGTGCGCCCACGAAATCTTCCATTGCAGCGCCTCCCACCAGAGACCAGGTCGAGCCGTCCCACTGCGCGATATGTTTGGCAGTGTCTCCGTTGGCTTTCAGGAAGTGCCCTCCTGCGATAAGATACTCGGTGCCGCCATACGTATAAGTCGTAAGGGCAAGGACTCCGCCGCTCATGCCTGTGCCGAGAGGCTGCCATGAGGTGCCGTCCCAGCGGCCTATGTAGTTCAATCTCACCCCTGTGTCCGTGTCCACGAAAGATCCGCCGGCTATGAGGTCACCGTTATAAACCGTTAGCGCCTGGACGGTATTACCCATGCCGCCGACCACAGAGCCTGTGCCGCCGGTCTCGGCATCCATCGTCAGGATAGAGGTACCAGCCAGGATGTTTCCGCCCCTCACGAGGAAGCTTCCACCGACATTGACATTGCCGCTTCCCATGTCGAGCGTGCCGTCGGTGAGGGTAAAATCGCTGTCGACGTCGAATGTGTTGGCACCGAGGGTCAGAGTACCTGAGGAGTTGGTAAAATCGCCTTCAACCGAGACCATGGCGGCATCTATTTCCAGAGTACTAATATTCGAGTGTGTAAGGTTATAGAATGGGTCCCCACCTGGGTCAAGCGTCTGCGTGCCTGTTCCGTTAAGGGTGACGGTGCCTGAATTATGTATGAATGTGTTCGTGTTCTCCCAATTACCGGCAACATTCATGTTGCCGCTGGGCGCGGTCAGTGTCCCTGTTATCTTGACGCTGTTAAAGCTTGTGGTGTGCAAACCGCTGATGGCGGTCGTCCCGTCAAATGTTACGGTGGAGCTTCCGGCTGTGAATGTGCCGTTATTCTCCCAATCGCCGGCGACTGTAATGGCATAACTACCCGAGTCATCGAGCTCGGCGCCTGAAGCAATTGTGATATCGTCAGCGTCAAGAGATGAGCCGAGGACGACTTTAGTCGAAGTGCCCGTGATATCTATGTTGCCCAAGTCCTGGTTATTGGATAAGAGGTTCTGAGGCTTTCCGCCGTTAAAGGTGAACAGGCCTGCGCTCTTGGTGAACGTGCCGCTGATCCTGACGTTGCCGCCCACCGTGATGTTTGCAGCCGGAACATATGTGCCGGACTGTTGGTAGAGATCGGACGTATTTATGGTTAGGTTACTGGATGAGTCTGTGGAGTAGAGTAGCCTTGCAAGGGTCACCCCGGGATTCTGCTCTATAGTCCTGAGGTTGGCGTTGGCGATGGCAGGGGCGCCCGGTTCGCTCCTCACCGTCACGGTGTTCTCATATAGATCCAGGCTGAGGGCGGAATCGCCTGCCACCCTTGTAACGAGCGAGGCGTTCCTGGTAGGCTCATCTACATACATCCCTAAGGTATCTCCTGAAGCAAGGTTACTAACTATCAGCGTATAGTCGCCAGACAGATCTGTCTCTGTCTGGAAGCAAGATAAGCTATTTATCGCGCCTACTATCGTGTCATTCTCTCCCGTTATCTTGGGACCGCCTATGGACTGACGTAAGCTGCCCGTTATTGTGGTGCCTGTCCCGAATAGCCAGTTGACGTTATGGCCCAAGTCTGTGCCGCCTGTAACTGTGATATAGGCAGGCGTGCCTCCTATGCAGGTCTGGTCGCTTACGCTGACACCTGTCATACTGAAGGTGGTGTCAGAGCCCTGCCAGTTACGCTGGGCGCCGGGACTACTGGAGCTTATCGTTATATCGCCGCTAAAGGTTATGTGGCCTCCGTCGCTCACATTCACATTGCCTGACAACGTCACGTCGCCGGCAGAGCTGTTGGTCCACTTGCCGGCGCTTGCCACGCTTACAGCGCCTGTGGTGAGTTTTACATTAGCCTGGATGAGTTCGCCGTCCGTTATTACAAGGGAGCTGCTTATAACAGCGTTATCCGTCTGAAGAGTAAGATTATCGTCGGCATCAAGCGCTCCCGTCTTATTGATAACGACATCGTAGAATGAGCCCGAACCGGCCTTGGCCGTGGCGCTTGAGAGGCCGTCAAAGGTGACTGTGGAATTGTCGGCAGTAAATGCGCCGGAATTGCTCCAGTTGCCCTCCAGATAGATCAGGGTAGTTTCGCCCGTGCCCCTCGTGGCGTTAAGTGTAGCGCCTGATTGAATAGTGAGATAATCTGACAGGTCGATATCATAGCCGCTGGTGATAAGTACATCGCCGGATATTATGGTGAGGCTCGTCGCCGTCATGTTGTTGGTGAGTGTCACCGTGTTCGGGCTGTGGCCTACGATGACACGCCCCAGGTCGTTATTGCCGCCGTTCAAGTTAAGGTTGCCGAATAGGTTGAATACGCCTGTGGTGGTATCCTTGGTGAAGGTGCCGTTGGCGAGGGTGACGTCTCCCGATGCTGTAATATCGTGACCGGCGCCCTGTATTAAACTGGAACCGGTATACGTGGTTATCTTGTGGGCAATGACGCTATTCTGCAGGGTCCATGAGCCGCCTACGCCGCTGAATAATAGATCATGAAAGGCCGAGGAGCCCGGATCTATTGTCTTGCCCGGAGCAGTGCCGTCGAATGTAACCAAGCCGGTGCCTGATACGAAGCTGCCGGAATTGGCCCAATTCCCGGCCACCTTGATGGCATAGTTCCCTGAATCATCGAGCGAAGCGCCGAGACCTATCGTTATATCATCAGCGTCAAGCGAGCTGCCCAGCAACACTTTTGTGGATGCGCCTGTGATATCGATAGTGCCAAGATCCTGGTTATTGGATAAGAGGCTCTGTGTCGTGCCGCCGTTAAAGGTGAGCGTGCCGCCCTTAACGAATGCAGTGCCGGACGCGAGAGTGAAGTTACCCGCGACATTCATGCCGAAACTGTTGCAATTAAGGGTGCCCTTCGAGACGTTCAGCTCACCGCTGACTGTCGTAGTTGACGGCAGTTTGAAGGTGGCGTTACCCGTGCCGAGCCCGGAATCGAACGTCAGGTTGTAGTAAGGTGACAGGTTCGGGATAGTGATCGTTCCGCTGGAGCCGTAGTATTTAACGAGCGAGCCGGATCCGTTGGTCGGCACGGAGACGGTCTCGGTGCCTTTTAATTGCAAGGTTCCGTTATTGGCAAAGGCGGAGGTAACAGAGATATTTGAGCCGTTGGCGGTCAGGGTCTTACCTGAATTGATGGTCAAGTCGCCGTTCACAGTATAAGTAGTGGCGCTTATGGTGGAGTTGTCGGTTATATATGCCTGGTAAGAGCCGGCAGCAAGGTTAGGATACAGGGTGATAGTGGATGCTCCTGAACCAGCGCTGATAGAAGATGCCTGATTTATATCGCCTTGGGAATATAAATTAACATTTCCAGTCGCAGTTACAGGGCCGGTAATGGTAAGGGATAAAGGCGCGTACATGAACTCAACGCCGACATTCAAATTACCCGTCACGTTTATCGCCGACAGGGCAAAGTTATTGATGGAGTTGCGCGGGAAGTAGATGCGAATAGTAGATCCCGTAATTGTACCTGAATTCTGGGTAAAGGTGCCGCCTTTATCATTCTGGTCGATATTGAAAATGACATCTTTGCCGGTACCGGCGCTGATATTGCCGGCCTGGGTGATGTAGCTGTTGGAGACTAAACCAACTCTTCCCGTCGCAGTTACAGGGCCGCTGATGGTAAGTGCTAAAGGATTGGTTGAGCCACCACTTCCAACATATAAATCACCTGTCACATTTATCGCTGTCAGGATAAAATTATTGGTGGAAAAAGCCGGGAAACGGAAGTAAACATCGCCGTCCCTCCCAAGCGTGCCTGAACTCTGGGTAAATGTGCCGCCTTTATCAAGACAATCTATAAAGAAATTGACACCCCAGCCGGAGCCGGGTCTGATATTAGCGTTCTGGGTAATGCTGCTATTGGAGTATAAATCAATCTCTCTCGTCGCAGTTACAGGGCCGGTAACAGTAAGGGATAAAGGTGCGGTGGATGAATTAGTTCCAACAAACAAATAACCCGTCACGTTTATCGCTGTCAGGGTGTAGTTATTGGTGGAGGAATCGGGGAAAAGGATGCGAACAAAATTTCCCCTGAGCGTACCCAAGCTTTGGGTAAATGTACCGCCTGCATTCAGCCGGTCGATGTAGAAATTGACATTATAAGAAGTGGTGGCGTTGATATTACCGTTCTGGGTGATGTTGCTGTTGGAATAGATCGAAATATCTCCGGAACTTGTCATAGTATTGTTAATACTAACCGAGGATGGCGTCGTGTTGGCGGCGGTGCTTCCTATATTTACCGTGCCGGCAGAGGTTATCGTATTAAGCGTGAACACGCCGGGCGAGGCAGTGGAATACAGGCTAATATTCCCGCTTGTGGTGGTAGTTATGCTCGTGCCTGACTGCATGTTAATGGAATTAGCGGTGATATTGATGTCTTTGGCGGTGGCATTGATGGTTCCTTTATTCATGGTAAGAGTGCCGCGGATATCCATCGTCGCAGGTGTCGGCAGGTTGAAGGTGGCATTGCCCGTGCCGAACCCGGAGTCGAATGTCACGTTATAGTACGGTGAGAGGTTCGAGATGGCGTATGGCCCGGCAGAGCCGTAATATTTGACAAGCCCGGAATCATAGTCCATGTTGGTTATGCCTACCGTCTCCCCTCCCTGCAGCTGCAGGGTTCCGGTGCCGATGTTATTGAGCGTCGTGAGCGTGAGGTTCTGGCCGTTAAGGTCAAAGGTCTTACCTGTATTTATAGTGAGCGTGTTGGCGGTAAGCGGATTTGTGACAAGCTGGGCAGTCGAGCCGCTGACAGTGATGCCGTAGAAGGGCTGGTTGCCGGTATTTAAGTCCTGGGTCGAGCCGCCGTTGAAGTTTACCGTGGAACTTCCGGCCGTGAACGTACCGCCGTTGTTAGTCCAATTACCGCCAAGCGTTATCAGCGTATCTAAGCCTGCCCCGCTTGCCGCATTCAGCGTACCGCCCGTAACTCCTCCGGCTATGGTAAGGAAACCGGTGAGGGCAATGTCATAACCGTTTGTAGTCAGAAGATCGCCGTCATTAATGGTCAGCGAATCAGCCATTATATCGGAGGCGAGCGTTACGGTATTGGGGCTTAGGCCTACGATGACTGTGCCGAGGTTTTGCTTTGGGGAGGTGTTATCGGTCAAAATCGTGTCGCCGTCAAATGTGAGGGTGCCGCCTTTTATAAATGTGGTCCCGGACCCTAAGGTGAAGTTCCCGGCAACATTCACGTTCTTACTATTACAGTCAAATCTGCCTGTTAAAACCGTTAAATCTTTTCCTACAATGATGGGGCCGGCAAGTGAGGCCGACAGAGCCTGGGAAGACATGTTGATCCTTAAATTCCCATATGTAATGTCGCTTACTTTCTGGGCTGCGGCGCCGGCATATTCGACCGTCAGGTTGGTCAACGTCCTGTTGTTTATCGTATATTGGGACAGGAAGTCAGACGCTGTCGCTGTGCGCGTCACCTTTACCGTGCCGGTACCATTCAATGTTCCTGTGCCGCTTATTATGGCGGCGGCAGCCGGGTTTAATGTACCGTCAACTGTCAGGACGCCTGCTCCATTTACCGCGACAGAGCTAGCGGGCGTAAAAGTGCTGGTGCCGGCGATGATGAATGTTGCGAGATCCGCCACAGTGGCTGCGCCGGAAGAGCTCAAGTTCTTATACGCAGTGAAGCCGCTCGTGTTATTGACGTTCAATATGTTAAAGGCTATGGTCGCGGTTGTCGAGCCGCTTAAAGAAGTCGCGGCCGGTGTCCCCGGAGTATTGAAGTTTATGGTGCTAGCCGTAGTATAGGTAAACGGCGTGGTTGCATCCGTATTTATCACCCAGCTGCCATAGAAACTGTGGGTCCGCGAAGGACCTGAATTAAAGCTGGCTGAACCTGATATCGTAAAGTTGCCGTTCACAGTAAGATCGCCGTTGGGCGTCTTCGCGGAAGTGCCGGACAATGTCAGATGGTGGTACGTGGTCGATCTTATAGCCTGGGTATCATTGGCCTGGTAATTAACGGTGTTGCCCAATGCGTCAACATCGAAGGTCCCTGTTCCCATCGGCGCGGTCGAAGACTGAAGGTTCAGCGTAGAATTGTCGTAGTTTGCCCAGGTGGCGCCGCCTACAGAACCGTTCAGGATGCCTGTGATCGTGACGGTGCCGTAATTCGTCACAGTTATAGCGCTCTGGACGGTTACCCTGCCGCCGAACGATAATGTGCCGCGCAGGGCAAGGTTATTCGTCTGGAAGTCATACTGGCCTGTTCCTGATCTGAACGTTCCGCCGCTTACATTCTCGAAATCGCCTTTGATGATAACGATATCATTGACGATAGAGTTGTCGAAAATACCGCCGTTCTCGATGGTCAGCTTTCCGAACGTCTTTGTGCCAACGGCACTGGATATCTGTAGCGTACCGTAGATATCGGTTGTTCCGGTTACGGTTAGGCCGTTACCAAGAGACATCGTTCCGCTCGAAACCGTAAGGTCGTTATTCACCGTGATGCCGATGGTGTTATTGACGGTGCCGGATGTGGTCAAATTGTAATAGGTGGTGCCCTTCATCGTCTGGCTTCCGGTATAATTAACGGTGTTACCGGTTGCGGTAGCCGTAAGGGTGCTTATTCCAGAGGTCCCTCCTATATTAAGGATGGCATTGGTGCCCTGGGTAAGGGTACCGCTTCCACTTAATGCGGTCGATACCGTTAATCCTGCAGTGTTATTATTGGTGTAGGCACCGCTTACTGTAAGGGTGGTAAAGGTTATGCCGCTTGATGAACCTGTGATCACTTTAGTTGAGCCTGTGAGGGTGACGCCTGCGGAAGAGGCCGTAAATGCGCCGGTATTCGCCCAGTTGCCGCCAACTGTTATGAGGCCTGATCCCTGGGTGATAGCTCCTGAGCCTGTGAGGTTGCCTGTAAGGGTGACGATGGCGTCATTGGTATCAAGGTCGGTCGTGCTTCCAACATCCCAATTGCCTGTAATGGTCAGCGTCCCGGCGCCAGGTGTCTTTGTCCCTCCGCCTGAGAAGGTAAGGTTATTATATGAGGTTGTTTTAACGGCCTGGGCGACGCCACTGGTATAGTTCACGGTATTCGGGCTTGCTGTGGCTATAAGCGTGCCGGTAGCAAGCAGCGGCCCTGCGATATTCAAAGTGGAGTTGGCCGCATTTACCCAGGTCGATGCGCCGTCATTGCCGGTAATGCCGTCTGCCGCAGTCGTTGTGACTGTGCCGTTATTCGTAAGGGTCAGGCCGCTTCCTATATCTATCTTGCCGGCAAAGGATAGAGTGGATCCCGCATTAATGGATTTATTGCCTGTGGAGATAGTGAATGTGCCTGTATTTGTGATGCTGCCGTTGGTGCCGGATATCGTCTTTGTGGATGCGCCGTCCATCGTAATGCCGCCTGAGCCGCTTATAGTGCCGTTATTGGTGAGGTTGCCGCCTACTGTAATAAGGTAAGAGGAGCCGTTGATGGTGGCTCCACTGTCATGAATAGCCAGGTCGCCTGATACTGATAGCGTATTAGCCAGGGTTATCGTGCCGATATAGCCGGTCGCTAAATCCATTCCCAGGACCGAAGCGGCTATATCAACGTCGCAGGAACCTGCGCCGTTGGTATCAAAGTAGGCGATGCCTGACGCTCCGGGCGCACCCTTGCCGCCGGAACCGCCCGATATGAGCGCCCAGTTGTCGGCAGTGCTCCAACTGCCCAATCCGACGGATACCCAGTATCTGTTGGGGCCTGAGCTAAAATCCCAGTTAAGATTGGTGTGGTCGTCTTCGTTCGTGCCATTGGTGGCGTTTATGGTGGTATAGAGTGAGGCGTCTGAGTAGGATGGTTTGACATAGCTTACGGATTGCGTGCCGCTGACGTTAAAGTACCAAACGCTGGGGCCGGCACTGCTCAGCATCAGGATCTTGGTGGTGGATCCCTGGCCGTTCAGGTTGATGTTGGTAAAAGCGTAGGTCCTGCCGGCGGTAAATATGAGTTTTGTGCTGGCCGTGATGGCGGTGAAGGTGCCGGTTACCGTGCAGTTATCCGTAAACGTCACTCCGCCTGAGGAGGCATTCTCCACAGTAAGGTTATTGAACGATTGCGCCGCAGAAGTGAGAGTCTGGGCAGCTGAGCCGTTCAGGATAAAAGTGGAATTTCCTTTGGTAAAGGTGCCGCCGGTAAAGTCTATATTCCCGCCGACATACCAGGTGTCGTTGCCGGCCGAGATCGCTTCGGCGCCTGCGCCTCCTCCGGTGTAATCAATGCCGCCGGTAATATTCACCGTGGGGTTATTGGTGGCGCAGTTCAAGGTGGTGTTGCCGTTGCCGTTAGCCGCCACATTCAGATAGCCGTTTAAGTTAAGGTTTCCGTTAACAGTCGTTACGCGATTGCTACCGCTCGCATTGGTTATAACTAAATTATTCAATGTGAGGTTGTTGGTGTAGAGTGTCCTAGCACCACCCTGGACCATATTCAAGGTGGAAGTCCCTGCGTTGAGAGAGCCTTGACTAAAGTCCACGTTGCCGGTTACCGTCCATATGCCTGCACCCATCGAAATCGATTCGGTTCCCCCGCCTCCTCCGGTATAGTCGAGATCGCCGGTAATGCTTACCGCGGGATTGTTGGTAGCGCAATCGAGCGTCTCGTTGCCATTGCCGTCAGCAGCCACATAGAGGTAACCGCTAAGGGTTAGATTACCTGATACTGTCACGGTCTGGTCGCTTCCGGTTGAGTTGGAAGCGATAAAGTTATAAAGAGTCTGGCCGCCTGTGTACAAGGTCTTGTTGTTTCCGGTCATCTTCAGAATTGAATTGGTGTTGGCTGTGACCGTGCCGCCTCTGAAATCCACGTTGCCGGCCATCGTCCAGGTACCGTTGCCGGTAGTGAACAAGTGCGCGCCGCCGCCGGTGCCTGTAAAGTCGAAGTCGCCGGCTATGCTTACATCCGGGTCTGCACCGCAGTTCAAGTTGACGCTGCCCGTAGACTCGGCCATCACGTATAGATGCCCGTTCAGGTTGAGGTTACCGTTAATGGCCGTGGTGCGTGCCGAAGTTGAACTGTTGGAGATCTCCAGATTATTGAAAGTAAGTCCGTTTGCGTATAATGTGGTATTGCCACTGGTGCAATACATCTTTAAAGTGGAGTTGCCGGCATTGACCGAGCCAAGCCTGAAGTCGGCATTGTCTCTCACTGTCCACGTCCCTGAACCCATCGAGATCGATTCGGTTCCCGCGCCTGCTCCGGTATAATCCAGGACGCCGGTGATGTTAACAGTCGGGTTGTTCACTGATGCGTCCACCGTCATATTCTGGGTGTTGGCCGCTTGTACATAGAGATAACCGCCAAAGTTTAAGGTGCCTGCGCCCAAAGTCACGGTCCGTGCGCTGGCGCTGGAGTTGGAGTAGAAGAGGACATTATATAAGGTATATCCGGTTGCGGTGAGGGTTCGGTCGCCGCTTGTGGCATCCATAGTCAGGGTGGATGTGCCGGCATTGTAGGTGCCACCTGTAACGGAGAAGTTGCCGCTGCATGCGATAGCGGAAGCGCCGGCAGTAAATGTGCCGCCGGTCTGGGTGTAGCTGCCCATGGTGAGAGGCCGTCCATTGGAATTAAATGTGCCGCCGGCGATAGCGAAAGCGCCGGAGGTAGTGAGAGAGCGAGTGGCACTTATTGTGATCGTGCCTGAGTAGGTCGAATCGATATTCACACCAGTCACACTGGCTGCGGTGTCAATAGAGCAATTGTTACTTGAGGCATTGTTAAAGATCGCCGTATCCGTTGAGCCGGGAACAGCTCCTCCGGTCCAGTTAGAGCCCGTATTCCAGCTGGCGGTGGTGCCCAGCCATATAAAGGGAGTATCTCCAAAGATCCAGTTCACATTATGCTGGCTGTAGCCGATAGAGGTAGCGCCGGCATTCATAAACGTAGCGTTGCTATTATAGGAGTCCTGCACATCGAGGTTGGACATTGTGCGCGAGCCCTGTGAGTTTATATACCAGTATGTGGGGCTTGAGCTCGAGCGCAGGGCGAGCCTGTTAGAGGTTGAAGCTCCCTGCAGGGTAAGGGTGCCGGTTATCGTCTGGGTCTTTGAAGATTCGAAGGTTAAAGTATCTGAGCCTGAGGCAACCGTCTTGGTCAGATTATTAAATATGGTCTCTCCTGAAATAGACTGGCCTGTGCCGTCAAATATGACCGTCGAGGTTGAGGCGGTGAATGTCCCGGCATTGGACCAGTTACCCGCATCATAAATAGTAGTGTTGCGTCCGCCTTGAGTGGTGGCATTCAGGGTCCCTGTGGCGACGATACTGATGCCGCCGGTGCCTATATCGACATTGTAGCCATTGGTAGTGAATGTGTCGCCTGCATTTATGGTCAGGGAATCTGCGGTGAAATTAGATCCCAGGTTCACAGAGTCGGGGCTCGAGCCGACCACCACGGTACCCACATTATGCGTACCGTTATCCGTAAAGGTCGTGGTCCCGTTAAAGGTGAGAGTGCCGCCCTTGGTGAAGGTAGTGCTTCCGCCCAGAGTGAAACTACCCGCTATTTTGGTAGTGGTTGAAGGAGATATGAATGTGCCGCCGGCAAGATCGAAATTGCCGCCTATCGTAATCGTGGAGGCGGCTGCTGAGACGGTCCCTGTCGAAATAGTGAGGTTGCCGCCGATAGCTACGGTATTCGTCAGGACGACTATCCCCGTACCTGTCTTCGTAATGCCGTAGCCGGAAGTGTTGCCATTTATCGTGCCGCTCAGGGTCAGCTGTGTCCCGTCAACATCTATTATGCTGCTATCAGTAAGAGTGATAGTTCCCGCAAAGCTGCTCGTGCCCGTAGAGGCGGCAAGGGTGCTTCCCGTGGCAAGGGTAAGGGCTGTAGCCGTGCTATAGGTAACATTTTGCAGGTCAAGAGTTCCGGCATTTACTATTGCGCTGGAGCTTAAGGCGCTATCTACTGTCACCGCCAGGGTTCCGGCATCAATTTTTGTACTGCCTTTATAGGTATTGTCGCCTGAAAGCGTAAGTGTGCCGCTTCCTGTCTTTACGATGCCTCCGTTACCGAAATTGCCGAAAGCGTGAGCGAGGGTTATATCATGGGAGTTGGTGTCGAGTTGGGCCCACAAGACTGGGAATATATCGCGGCTGGACAGATCAAAAACACCGCCGAACTGAATGCCGGCGTAGTTTCCGTTGATGATAATGACGCCGCCCGTGCCCAAGTTATCGAGAGAGGCCGCGTTAATTAACCCGTCGTATATGTGCAAGTCGCCGTTAAAGGTGTTGGTGCCTCTTAGGGTAAGAATGCCGCTGCCTGCCTTGTTGAATACAAAAGATTGGGCACTTCCTTTCTCTATGTTCCCTGAAAATTCGGTCGAGGTGTTATCCCCGCCTGCTGTAAGCGAGACAGTGCTGGCCACGGTGCTGCTAGTAACCAGGCCGCTGCCTGCGAGTGAGCCGATAGTCTCTATTTTGCCATTCATATCCAAAGTTCCTGCGACCGTCACTGCGCTGGTATCAGGGATCACACCACCCGAGGCGCCGAGCTTTAAAGTCCCTGCGCTTATTAAGGTGGCGCCGGTATAAGTGCTTTTGCCTGAAAGCGTCCAGGTACCTGTGCCTTCCTTTGTCAGGCCTCCGTCGGTTCCGATGATGCTGGCTACCGACCCGCCATAGTCTCCGGTAAGTGTCAGGGTATACCCTGAACCACCTATAATACCTGCATTACTTATGTTTATATCTGCAGCAATTGCGTTAATGGTCGCGGAACTACCAAGGGTGATTAACCCGCTGTAGGTCACGGCGCCCATAAACCCGGAGTAATTCCTCAGGGCGCCTGTTCCCCCGTACCCTGTACCGTTTAGCGTCAGCGGCTCAGCCGTTGACAGTGTATAGCCGTCAAGCTCGAGTGACGCTCCGGACATAACGACGGTTCCATTATCGATTGTACCAAGCGGAGAGTAGGTGCCATCGCCCGCGTCAAACACTATTATCATCCCGCCGCTTATAGTGGTGAGACCTGTGTATGTGTTAGCGCCGTCAAGCGTCCATGTGCCCGTCTCTTCCTTGGTCACTGTGCCAGCGCCTATTCCGATAACGGCCTGTACTGCGCCGCTAGTTGTTCCTGCAAGTGTTAATCCATATCCTGAACCGGTGATATTGCCGTAGATGTCAAGAAGCCCGTTGTTTGCTTCGATCCTCGTCGCCGAGCCAAGGGTGATAGGGCCATTATAGTTGGCATTTCCCGCGGCACTGTTGATCAGGGCGCCGCCGGTAGAGATGCCTGTTCCATTGAGAGTTAAAGGCTCGGCTGTCGCAAGCGTAATGCCGTTCAGGTCCAGGACCGCGCCTGTGGCGGCAACGACTGTTCCTGCGGCGGTCGTGCCCAGCGGACTATTTGCGCCTGAACCGGCGCCGCCGAGTTTCAGGGTGCCTGCGTTTATAGTAGTAAGGCCGCTGTAGCTGCTATTGCCCGAAACTGTCATTATCCCGCCCCCCTCCTTGGTGAGCGCTACTGTGCCGCTGCCGTTTTGTATGGTGCCGGAAAATGCGGTCGAGCTGCCGGTCCAGCCTGTTGTGAGGGTAACTGAGCCGCCCGCATTGTTTGTGACCGTGCCCGTGCCTGCGAGCGAACCGATTCTCTCGCTGTTGCCATTTAGATTAAGCGTGCCTGGAGCTGTAACGGTCACAGCGCTGGTATCGGGGATCACATCAGAAAGCATAAGTCGCAAAGTCCCTGAGCTTATGGTGGTGGTGCCGGAGTAGGTATTTAAGACGTGAAATTCCGTGATCCCGGTGGTCACGGTCACGCTTCCGGTGCCCCATAGGGGAGTATGTATAAAGCCTCCCTGGGAGGTTAAGATGCCGCCAAATCTGATGGGGCTGCCGTGCATGCCATAATTGGACCCGTTAATAGTGACGTTGTTAAAGTTGGTGGCGGAACCAATATCATTGGTTGTAGAGTACTGTCCACTGACAAGTGGGCTTGGGAATACAAGGTCGTCGCCGGCCACAGGGGCTGTGCCGCCCCAATTGGTGCCATCGCTCCAGTTTGCGCTTGTGGTGCCGGTCCAGGTATGCGTATCATCCCAGTCGATATTGAGCTCTGCGGGGATATAGTAGTTATGGGCAAGGATGGGCACTAAGGGGCCGTAGGCATGGCTGTAATATACATCTATATACTCCAAGTAGGGGTTGCCCTGGGCGTCGCTTATTTCATTGATATAGATGTCGAAAAGTTGGTTATTTACATCGGCATTGAAAGCGCTCAGGACGACATGGCTCTCCTCAGAGCCCTCTATTTTCAATGTACCGAGGATGGTGTAGGTCTTGCCTGCCTCAAAATAGATCTCTTTTCCGGGGGTGGTGCATTCGAGGTTACTGAAGGTGATATTTCCGTAGAAATGTGCTTGTTTTTCGTCTCCAGATAAAGCGATTCGAGTGGCCTCTAAGCACAGGCTACTCGATTTAGGGTAAAGGATTCCTCCAAAACCGTCCGGAGGGCCTGTTATCATGACACTCGTTCCGATGCCTATTGACTGTCTTATGTCGATATCTCCGTTAAGACGCTTCAGGTAAATGTTCGGGGCGTTGATGTTGACCGGCGTTATGGACGTCCCGAACTTGTTTGCGATGAGGTTTACGCTATTGCCCTGGATGATGGCCGAGTCCCTGGTATCGACAGAGCCGCCCGACACTATGTTGACTGTCGGCGCCTCAATGTTAGAATCTACCTTTACAAGGTCCTCTGCGACTATCTTTATGATCTCTTCAGCCCTTACCTGGGCGGTCGCTTCGATGCTAACTTTTGTCGGCACGTCCTTAACATTCTTTGTAGATTCATTATTGGCGATAATATTATCTATATCTCGACCTACTACTATATTGGTAGCTTCGGCCTTACCCCCTATCGAAACCTCGCCATCAGCCAATATGACGATCTTGCCATCTTTCTGCTCAAGCCTGGTTCCTATGGCGATTCCTTCAAGATTTATGACTTTCCTGAAGATATCCGGCAGGCTGTCTGCCGTAAGGATGATCGTTCCGCCCTGAGCATCGAGGATACCTGAGTTCTTTATCTGGTCGAGGACGGAATTGCCCTGATAGTCATATACCGTGGCTGCTACAGCTTCTGTGATATCTATCGATATGAGGCTGTTACCGCTTAAGTGCAACCGGACGCCGTTACCTCCGGCCATCGCTATGGTGCCGCCTTTAGCGGTGATCAAGCCCCTGTTTTCAACTGCGCCTGCTATGAGGACACCGAATCCTCCGTTTGTTATGTTTATGGTGCCCTCATTCAATAGCAGGCGGTCCATTGCCTCTTTCGATACTTTCTCAAAGATATAGTTACCAGCCAGGAAGTTCTGGTTTGTGATGTCGCGCGTTGAAAGGATGAGGTTATGCGCGGTTATGTTTGCACTTGGCGCAACATAGATGCCTGATTCGTTTACAAGGATTATGAATCCGTTTGATGAAAGCGAGCCGTAAATATTTGTTGGAAGATTTGAATTTACGCGGTTTAAGATTTTGGAACTTTGGTCTGGCAGGTTTACTATGACTTTTTCATTTTGAGCGATATCGAAAGATTTGTAATTTACAATTGCGTTGTTTGATGCATTGATCGTCATTGTCGATTCATCGTTTACTGTGAAGTCCGCGGATCCTGCAACGACTTCATAATCCCGCGGCAGTGCATGTGCGTTATTAACACATAATAGATTTACAAAAGAGAAAACAAAAAGGCACACCAAGAGCGCGCGCATGCTCTTCCGTGCCTCATATGAAATTCTTTTTTTAATCTCATATTTTGTAACCATAAAAAATCTCTTCTTTCGGTAGCTGGCTGCCTTATCCTCTTGCGAGGGTTTAGGCCCTATAGCTTTGCGCCCTCAGCTTTCGCTGAGTTTGCCTTTATCGCTTAAGAGATTCGCGATAGTATTCTGCGCTTCTTAAAGAACCTTAATCTATTCTACTATAAATATATCACATAATACGTGAGTGGCAAGTAAAAGAATCCGGCTTTTGTATATCTAACGTTTTCCCGACGAGAAGTGGCTATTGCTGCTTCTCGAGCTCTTTCTTTTTTTGATCTGCTTCAAGCTGCTGTTTCCGATCTGCATCACGCAGCTTTTTCTCGAGTTCGCGCTCTTTCTTCTCGGCCTCTTTTACTGCGCGCTCGGTCTCTTTCACAGTCTTCTCGGCTTCGGCCCGCTGGCGCGCAAGTTCGGCCGCATTTGTAACGGGTCCTTTTGCAGCGGGCACGACCTCTTTTACCGCACCCTCCGTTTCAGGCTTCTGGCGCTCGAGTCTGCGTTCTTCGCGTTCGAGTTCGCGCTCTTTCTTCGCGGCCTCTTTCTCTGCCTTGCGCTCTGCCTCTTTAGCGACTTTCTCTGCTTCGCGCTGTTGGCGCTCGAGTTCGCGATCTTTCTTCTCGGCTTCTTTCTTTGCCGCGCGCTCGGCTTCTTTTGTAATTTTTTCCGCTTCTTTTTGGGCGCGCTCTGTTTCGCGTTGCTGATACTCAAGTTCGCGCGCTCTCTTCTCGGCCTCTATCTTTGTTAAACGTTCTGCTTCTTTTGCAATCCTCTCTGCCTCTTTTCTGGACTCTCCAACTTCCCTCTGCTGGCTCTCGATCCCTATGGTTTTATGCTCTGCCTCTTTCCTGGTCCTCTGCTCGGCCTCTTCCGCAACTCTAGCGGCCTCTCTCTGCTGGCGTTCGAGTTCGCGCTCCTTTTTTTCGGCCTCTATCTTTGCTGCTTTTTCGACCTCTTTTTGGGCACGTTCAGTCTCTTTGGCGACTCTTTCAGCCTCTTTTTGGACCCTTTCAGTTTCCCGCTGCTGCCGTTCAGCCTCAAGTTTTGCCTGGCGTTCTGCCTCGTGCTTCTGGCGTTCGAGCTCACGCTCTTTATTTTCAGCCTTTATCTCAGCCGCGCGCTCAGCCTCCTTAGCGACCCTCTCGGCCTCTCTTTGGGCCCTCCCAGCCTCGGCTTGCTGCCGCTCTATCTCTCTGGCCTTGCTTTTAGCCTCTTCCTCGGCTTTGCGCTGAGCTTCTGCGGCTGCCTTTTGGGCCCTTTCAAGTTCACGCTGCTTCTCTTCAGCCGCCTGCCGCGCGCTGAGCTCTGCCGCTGTCAATGCCAGCTCGGAGCCTCTCTTACGCCTTTCCAGCTGCTCCTCGAGCTCCTTCACTTCCCGCCTGGCTTTGCGCTCCGCCTCTTTTCGAGCCATCTCGGCTCTCCACTGCTCTTTCTTGAGCGCGCTGCGCTTCTCTTTCTCACTGGCCGGTATAGCCCGGAGCTCTGCTCTTCTCTCTGCCCCAGCCTCTTCTTCCTGCCTTGTTTTAGCGTCAGCTATCTTACCCGTAGCCCTCTTAATGCTCGCTCGTATGTGCGCCTTGAATTTCGGCTCTTTCGCGAGGTCGGCTGCCTTATTCCACTCGGCCTTGGCCTCTTCGAACTTGCCCTCGACATAGAGAGCGTCGCCTTTTTCATAATGGTCGCTGGCCGCCCTTTCCGCATCTTCTGCCTTTAGCGCGGCGTCGATCTTCTTTATGTTGGTCTCTGCCTCGCGGATTATATCTTTGAGGTTCGTCTTATAGGCAGGGACTCTCGATTCGATCTCTTTATCGCTTATCTCTATCTTTATCTTCTCTTCCTCAGCCGCCGCGGCCGATTTTTCTTCTTCAGTAGTTGGCGCTGGCTTCTCCTCGCCTGTCTCCGCCCCTTTTGCGGGAGTTATCTTTCTCTCAGGTGCCGAAGGCGCGATCTTGTCCGACGCCAAACCTACCTTATCCTCGGAACCGGGTTCCTGGCCGTAAGCGGAAGCTGAAAAAAGAAACGCAAAAATAAAGACGAGGGCCGTTGCTATAACGCACCCGTATAACGACATCACCTTTTTCATATCCATCTCTTCCATTTGAACTACATTATCTCCACTACTAAAGGAGGCATCTTGGCCTCCTCCTTGATCTTCAGCCAAAGTTCCTTTGACCTTTCGTAATCGCCTTCTTTATACAACTTTGACGCCTCCTCGCCCGCCGTCCTGAGGTCCTGCATGCGCATGTAGTTCTCCTTAAGATAGGCCTCGACCTGCCGTTGGGCGGTATTGCCGAGCGCGGCTGCCTTGGCGTAATACTTCTTCGCCTCTTTCATCTGCCCCATCTCCTCGGCCTTCTTGGCAAGGGCGAGGTTCTCGCGCACCATTTTGCGCAGCGGGCTGTCCGGGTTCTTCATCTCATTGTCAACTATCGCCCATGCTGCCTTCCTCAGGTATTCCTCCTTATAGACCTTCGCGAAACGCTCCACTTCTTCCGGCCAGTCGTCCTGGAAATCGATCGAGAAATGGAGCCGCGGCCTGTTGCCGCCCGATTCCGTGATGGGCCTGTTGACCAGCGGATCCAGCGGAATGCCCCACTCCAGCCTGAGGAGCGCCTGATTCAGAAGCCGCACCCTGACGCCGGCACCTATCGACGCCATCCTGTCCAAGGGCTGCTCGTATCCTATCTCTCCGCGTTTCATGCCTATGCCGTAATCGAAGAAGACGACGCCTGTTATCTCGTCCTTCAAGGGCCTCTCGCCGTATGGGACTTTGAACCATTCCGGCAGGAACGGCGTCGGTATGAGAAGTTCCATATTTGTAAAAAAGCCGCTATCCGCCAGATAATCGCCGGAAGGATACCCCCTTACCGAGTCTATGCCGCCCAGGTACAGCTCCTGCTGCGGAGTTAGTTTCTCGGAAGCGAGCTGCCCCGTGAATTTTAAATTTGCCTGGTAGTTTTTGACGAGGGTATGCCTGTAGCTCGCGGTGAGCTGAGCCTTGGAAAATGTGTTCTCGGCCTGTCTCGACGAGAATTCGTTCTTCCGCCTGGCGCCCAGGAAATTGAGCCCCTGCGAGAACGAAGGCTTAATGCTGGTGCTCGACCCTTCAGTCCTGTCTATGAGCGTGGCGTTGACCGTAGCGACCGTCAGCCTGTCGAGGTTGAGGACACCTTCTGCGCCAGACACGACGCGCTTTTCACTCTTCTCCAGCCCGGCGGAGAATTCGCCTTTATACTCATCTTTCTGGAAGAGGTCCTGATAGACATATGCGCTGTATACTTCTGACATCGAGCTGAGTTCAAATCGCTCGTAGTCTTTCTTTGGGAACGCCTTCGTCTTTGAGTATCCGTACATCACCGAGGTGCCGAAAGGGGTGATCGGCACGCGGTGGTAGCCGTAGCCTCCGCCGAAATTCTTGCCGCCGGTATAGCCGATGATAAGGGTGTCGTCGAGGCCGAGCAGGTTGTTGTCGACGAGCCCTATGCCCTTCCTGAGTTTTCCTGTGGACGGAGCGCCTTCGTGGTCAAGCGTGGCGGTGATATGTATCGGAAAGTTCGTCGCCGCCTCGATGGTGACGTCGGTCGTCTCGGGCTTATCTCCGGCGTGCAGCGCCGCCCTGGCCATCCTGTCGGGATTCTTATTGATGAACTGGATGCTGCGCGAGATCTTGTCATACTGCATGACATCACCCCGCTCGACCGCCCAGTAATACTTTATCCTGTCCTCGGAGAAGTACCTCATCTTCTTCACTTCGAGGTCGCCCATTTTGGCTTCGACGACCTGCAGCGTCACCATCCCCTCCTTAACATCTTGCGGGGGAAGGAAGCAGGCTGCTATGACGCCTTTCCTGAGGTATTCTCTCTCTATCTCCTTGGCCAGTATCTTCAGGTCTGAGAGGGTCTCTTCCTTGTTCTCATACTTGGCCGCTATGGCCTTGAAGTCGTCGAGCGGGAAGGTCTTTACGCCCTCGATCGTGATGGCCGTGACGGCAAATGGAGGCCCCTCTTCCTTCTCTTCGGGGATCGCATCTTTTATCTTGGGGGCTTTTCTGGGGGTAGTTTCCTGGAATCTTCGTTCGACCTGCTGGCGCGCTGACCGGTCAGTCTCTCTGGTTGCCTGGTCTACGCCGGCCATATTCGGCGGTGGTTGCGCCCATGCGGGGCTATCCAAAAAAAGAAGACAGATTGCCGCCGCGGCAAGAAAAATAGACAACACCAATCCCTTGCGGGAATGCGCTCTCGCGTCTTTTTGTTTGGCCATATAGTATGATTATGCCTTATAAATTACCTATAAGTTTACACGCAATCTGGCTTTTTGTCAAATCCTAACATGTTTTTTATTTGTTTAACCCACATTGACTTTTCAAACCTTATAAGGTATATTTGATTTAAAGGAGGTGAGTAAGATGAAGATTTTTAAGATCGTATGCATCATTGCACTGGTTTTAGGTATGGCGACATTCGCATTTGCCGCCGAAGGAAAGCGTACCGCCCAGATCATGAGCCTCGAAGGAAAAGCCGAAGTAATGCTTGCGGGGCAGTCGAATTGGTCCCCTGCGCAGGTCGGGATGACCCTTAATGAAGGCGACACATTGAAGACGGATGCGAAATCCATGGCAGCCCTTAACGTAGATGGTAAAGGTCAGGCTGCTACTGTGGATGTATCTGAGAAGTCGCAGCTCCTTCTCTCGGCCATGATGGTCGACCAGAAGGCAGGCACCTCTAAGACGCTCCTTGACCTGGCTATGGGTGAGATCCTGATAAAGGCACAGAAGGTCCAAGGCGAAGAGTCGAAATTCGAGGTCAAGACTCCCACTTCGATCGTCGGCGTGCGCGGAACGACTTTCAGGGTAAAGGTCGAAGCCGTCGAATAAAATGTAAAACGGGGTCATCCTAAAAAGGCCCGCCTGACCGATAGAGACCACGTCAGTCGGGCAGGGACACCCTACAAGCTTAAAAACAAAAGCCCAACGGTTTAATAGCCGTCGGGCTTTCTGTTTTATGGCTCCCCCGCAGTTGACGATTATAGAACTTTTTGTGCTACGGAGGAGGCGGAGGAGTTGGCAACGCGTGTCCTTTTTTGACGCGTCCCTATTTTATCTGCAGTCGTATCTCCTTTAAATGATCCTGCATGTATTCAAGGAGCGCATAAATGAATATAACGATGCCAATCATTTCAAATGTTTCCTCAATCGTTGCTATCATATTATAAGCGAAGGTTTCCATGCTAAATTGAGAAACAAACCACCCTCCAATCATCTCGCATCCCAGGGCACCTCCCAAGTAGAACATCGCAGCAATCATGAATAGTAACCTTGACTTTGGTAGAAGATGAAAAAGAAATTTACAAAAAAGTGCTGCAAGCACTAAAATCGCTGCTGAGCCGGGTATAATCCATGCAAAGTGGAATACGCCCTTTGCAGCAAAGATTGTTTGCATCGGCTGAATCCATAACTCATGGATACAAACCGCTTCATCGATGGATAGATATACAAAAACGATTGAGAGAAGCGCCCAGTGATAAGCATAAGGCTTATTTTCTTTCTTTATCAATGCGGCAATTATGCCAAGAAGAAATGCTGAAAATAGCAGCAGTATTGATGAAAAATAAGTTGGCATATTTGCTTCCTTATCTAAATCAAAGAAAGGTGCGAGGCCATAAATAAAAGGATGGCTGTATACGAATTTCGCCGTCTGGATAGCAATATTAACGAAGGTAAATGTAATAACGATAAATCCTAAAATAACAGCAACTTTTTTCGGATCAATCCTTATGGCGAACACTTCTATTTCTGTGTTTCTTTTATTATTTTTATTGTCTATGAATGTATGCATATTCGGGAACACCTCCGATGAAATACCATTATACGATACTATCATATCATGAACAACAAGTTGCAGTATTAATTTTGGTGTTTATGGAGGCGGTCCATTTAGTGCCACCCCATAATAATAAATCCCAAGTAAAGTGTGCTCGGGACATCGGTGGTACAGTATTTTAGAACTGCACACTTGCCACGTAAGTCTTTATTCGTCAATTTTGGCTCCCCCGCGCGAGGACTCTGCAAATGAGAACGCCCACCGTTAATCGATGGGCGTTCTCCAACTGGCTCCCCCGCGAGGACTCGAACCTCGGACAACGTGGTTAACAGCCACGCGCTCTACCGACTGAGCTACAGGGGAGTGTAAATCTCCGATAGAATGATATCATAGAACATGGCGTTTTTCAAATCTTTTTGCCTGCCTCCGGCTTGACTGCTCCAGCCGATATGCTATAATATGTCGATCATGCTGATAAAAAGAGCCTTATGCTCAGCGGCGATACTTTTGATCTCTTCCCTCCCCTGTGGGTGGGCAGGGGATGAGCCGCTCTTTAAACTCTATGACCCGGGCGATGAACGGGTCGTAGACTACGAAAAATACGGAATATTTTCGGGCGCTGGAACGTACGGCTATAAATACACGATAACCGACTCGGCCGGCCTGGCAAAGGCGTCCGGCGAAGGCATCGACCCCAATACGAGCGTTGAAAAAGATCCCGACTACCAGAGACTCAAAAGCCAGGGAAAGCTCAACGGCTCCCACTGGAAATACGTTAACACCGCTAACCCGCAGGCGGACTTCTTTGTATGGGCAACGGCCTCCAAGGAGAGTCCCGGCACGAGGCTATTCTTCACGGCCAGGGCGCTCAATAACGCCCGCCTTTATCTTCACGCGCTCAAGGCATACCGCGCCGCGATGACACTCTATCCCGACGCGTTCTGCTGGAACCGCGAACTTACATGGACGTGGCTCATCGCGCCGGCGGCGTGGGATGAGGCCGTAAACCTGACGCGCATGCACCCGGAGCTTGAACTGAAACTGACCGGCTCTTTTGTAAAGACTGAAGCCGCTGTCGGAGGCAATCCCACTCAAAACCTCGTCGCGGTCACGCCCGGCCGTCTTATAAAATACACCTCTGAAGACCGCAAGAAGGCCTCTGCCGACTTGGGCTCCCTGAAGGTAGTAGAGCGCCGCGGCGGCAAAAAGAGCGCCTGCGTAAAATACTCCAACGGACAATGGGGCCTGGAAGTGGATGGCAAACCATTCTTCGTCAAAGGGCTCACCTACGGGATGGTAAAGGTGGGCCATAACTATGACTGGGACTGGATGCACGCGGACCAGAATAAGAACGGGTCGAACGACGTGGCATACGAGACGTGGCTCGATAAGAACGGGAACGGGCGCCGGGACGAGAATGAGCCGGCTGTCGGTGATTTCAAGCTCATGCAGGAGATGGGCTGCAACACGATCCGCATATTCAATACTATCCCTTACAATAAAGAGCTCCTGAGAGACCTGCACAAGACATACGGAATACGCGTGCTCATCTGCGACCCGTTCGGCGCCTACACCGTCCACTCGGGAGCGCGGTGGGAGAACGGCACCGACTACACCGATCCTGACCAGCGCAAGAGCATGAAAGAGGCAGTGGCCCAGACCGTTAAAGAATACAAGAACGAGGAGTGGCTTCTCGGCTACATCCTCGGCAACGAGAACAACCTGCCGGCCGACTACATGGGCGTCAACGCCTCCAGGACCCAGGCCAGCGTGCAGCCGAAAATATACGCCGAATTCCTGAACGAGGTAGCCGGGATGATGCATAAGATGGACCCGGACCACATCGTCGGCGTCGGAAATGTTGAGCTTGGATTGGCAGACAAATACGCCCTATACGCGCCGGAACTCGATTTCATCGGAGTGAACAGCTACCCCGGGTCGAACGGCTTCGGCGCATTATGGATGCGCGCCCGTTTCATCATCGACCGGCCGATCTTGATCACGGAGTTCGGTTGCGACGCCTATGCGACCGCCAAGGGCCCTGACGAGGAAGCCCAGGAGTTCTATCTCAAAAACGCCTGGGAGGACATAGCCCATAACGCTGCCGGTGGTCCAGGCGAAGGGAATTCTATCGGAGGCATACTCTTCGAGTGGCTGGATGAGTGGTGGAAGGACACCCGCGGAGATCCGTGGGACGAGCAGAATACGGAACAGACTGTCGAATTAGCGTTTCCCGACGGCTTCAGCCAGGAAGAATGGCTCGGGATAGTCAGTCAGGGCAACGGCCGCTCAAGCCCGTTCCAAAGGGTACCCCGTAAAGCGTACTATACCATCAAAGAGTTGTGGACGAGATAGCCGCCGGACGCGGCCTGCGTCCGGATCATTCTGGAGTATAGATGCAGACTTTGTTCTTGCCCGTCTTCTTTGCGCTGTAAAGCGCCTTATCCGCCTTTTCGATCAGTTCGTCCTTGTTCTTCTCGTCCTTATATTGGGCGACGCCGAGGCTTATCGTTGTAGAGTATGTGACGTCGCCGAATTTGAAATTTTTGGCCTCCACGGCGGCGCGTATCTTCTCCCCTACATCGGCCGCGTCCTTCTCCCTGGCCCCGGAGAGCATCACGATGAACTCTTCCCCGCCGTACCGGCCGACGACATCTATCTGCCTGCACTTTGACTGTATGAGATGCGCCACCTCCTTCAATATAATATCCCCGGCGGGATGGCCATAGGTGTCGTTGGCTTGTTTGAAATTATCTATATCGCCCATTATTACGGAAAGGGGCCTGAACTTGAACGTGGCTGTATTCTTGAATTCGGCCTCCAGTAGCAGGCTGAAATGCCTTATGTTATAAAGCTGGGTGAGCCCGTCCCTCGTCGCCTGGCTGAAGAGGCGCGCCCGCTCGACCGATTGCATGATATGGGTATATGACGCCGTCAGGACGTACGATATGAAGATGCCGAAGACGGGATAGAACGTCACGATCACCACATTATACAATATGAAGAGGGCGGCCGATATCGCCGCGTACGATAGTATGCCTGCTATGGCAAGCACCATTCCGCCGAGAAAACGGAGGCGGCACTGGTATATTGTAAAGATCGTCGATATGAGAAGTATCAGGAGTATGTTCATCCTCTCCGATATTGTCCTTATGAAGTCGTCGTTCAGGACGCTGTTGATGATCATCGCATGCGTTCCCACGGCCGGATAAGAGTTCGCTATCGGGATGGGCTTGATATCGATGAGCCCCGCGGCCGTGAGGCCGACGATACAGATCTTGTCCTTTAAGGCGTTCAGGTCGATGAGCGGCCTCCTCCCCTCTTTCATCCGCGAGTACGACCTTATGACATCGATATAAGAATAATGCTTGAAGTCCCTGCCCCACGGCCCCACCCAGTTGACTATCAGTTGGTTGTCCTTATCGAGCGGGATGGCCCTCGTCTTTCCTCCGGGCAGCTTCATGAGGATGGAATGGGCCTCGGGATAGAATACGATATCCTCGTCTTTAACGCCGAGGATATTGGCCCCTATCTTGATGCCGAACTGGTTGGTGGGCTTGCCGTTATAACTTATGATAGCGGGGGCCCTGCGCAATATGCCGTCCATGTCCGGTATGGCGTTGATATGCCCGGACCCCCTGATGAAAGGCTTAAAGCGTTTAATGGGCTCGTAGATGGCGCTTACGCCCTCTCCCCTGTAAAAATATTTCGCCTTATCCGAAGCCAGGTCATACAGCATCGGCAAATAGACCTCCCCTGACGTCTTTAGCGCCGCCTCCAGGGCGAGGTCATCCACATCGTCCTGCGGTTCTGAGAATATGACATCGAACGCTATGGCCCTGGGCTTGTATTCATTGAGCATCTTTATGAGCGCGGCGTGCCATTTCCGCGGCCACGGCCAGCGCCCTATCGCGCTGACGCTGTCCTCTGCCATGTCGATGAATATTATATCGGAAGATTTCGAAACGACCGGCCTCAGGTTAAAACGCCAGTCGAGGGTGAGGAGTTCGAGCCTGTCGAAGATCCCGAAGATATAAAGGCCGAGGACGAGCGCGGCGACTACAAAGGAGAGCATCCAGACGAAGCCGTGCCTGTACCTGACCAGCCTTTGGTGGGCGGCATCATACGCGTTCTTCAGAGCTTCTTTTAGCGGCGCGAGATCTATCTTCATCACTATTGCAATAAGCATACATAACGCCATCCCTTTTGTCAATCCAGATTTTGACGGAGCAAATCCAAATTTTGATAAGACAAAATTTGGATAGGAAGACAGCCTGAAAAGTCCAAAATTTTCTTTGTAAAATTTTGGGCAAAAACGGAAAAGCGGCGATCATTTTATGTTGCCTCGGCGTCCGCAAGAGAATATAATAGGATGTATGACTGATCAGATAGCTGTCAATATCGATTGGACATGGGTAAGGGGCCAGGTGCTGGCAAAAGAGCATATCCCGACCGGCGGAAAGTCTGACACCAAGATCTCCCTCACCGATGCGGTGGATGATTGCCTGCGCATTGCTACGCATCTGGCGAAACCGAGGATGGCTACCGCCAAAAAGGAGATCCTGGATACCGATGAGAAAACTGTAAGGCTTGAAGGCCCTCTGTCCCTGTCAGGCCCTTCCCTCTCTTCGCATGTACGCGGCTCCAGCCATGCGTGCCTTTTTCTCGTGACGATAGGCAGTGACCTCGAAGAGACCGCCACGATGCTGATGGAGAGCGGCGAACAGCTCCACGGCTATCTTTTGGACAGGGTAGGGTCGTTCGCTGTCGAATCGCTCGCCGAGGCCATGGAGGGAGAGCTGCGCCGGATACACGGATCCAGGGATATGAGCGTCTCAACGCGTTTCAGCCCGGGGTATTGCGATTGGCCGATAGAAGAACAGCTCAAGCTCGAGAAGGCGATCGAATTCTCCCGCGCGGGCGTGCGCCTGACCGAGAGCTGCATGATGATACCGCGAAAATCGATATCTGGCCTCGTCGGTATCGGTCCGAAAGGCCTCTTCTCCGCATCAAAGTCTCAATGCGATATCTGCAACAGGAAAGCTTGCGATTATAAGAGGGTTACTGCGGGCGATTCCGGAAGTTAAACGGCCTAGGCTGCCGCCTTAGGCGGCGCCGCGGGCGCGGTGCAGGATTCCTTCCTCAACAGATCTTCCCAGTTCTTATCGGTAACAGCCTGGAACTCGTCGAGCAAGGGTTTATTCTCGGGCTTGAACAGATGGCGGAAACGGCCCTGAAGCTTCAGCCATTCGGCGATCGGCTTCTTCTCTTTCGGCCTGTAGGTGATGCGGTATTGGCCGTTCACGACCTCATATAGCGGCCAGGCGCAGGTGTCGGCGGCCATTCGGCCCATCTCGCAGGTCATCTCCGGCTCGTATGCCCACCCGAGCCTGCACGGCTGGAAGACGTTTATGAACTTCGGCCCTTCGATAGAAAGGGCCTTCTCGACCTTTGACGTCAGGTCGCGCCAGTTGCCGACGACCGATTGCGCGACATACGGTATCCTGTGGGCGACCATTATCTCTGTCAGGTCTTTTCGGTACTGCTCCTTGCCCTTCTTCACCTTTCCTACCGGCGCGGTCGTGGTATCGGCGCCTTTCGGGGTCGCCCCTGAACGCTGGACGCCCGTGTTCATGTAGGCTTCGTTATTATAGCAAACATAAAGTATATTATGGCCCCGTTCCATCGCCCCTGATAGCGCCTGCAGGCCTATATCATAAGTCCCGCCGTCTCCGCCGAAGGCGATGAAGTTGACCTTCTTATTATATTTGCCTTTTTTCGTCCAGGCCTTATACAGGGCTTCGACGCCGCTTATCGTGGCAGCCGCGTTCTCGAAGGCGCTGTGTATAAAAGGAACGTTCCATGCCGTATACGGGAATATCGTGGAGACGACCTCGAGGCAGCCGGTGGCGTTCGCGACCACGGTGTTCGGCCCTGCGGTCATGAGGACCTGGCGGGCCACTATAGCGGCTCCGCAGCCCGCGCATGCGCGGTGCCCGCCGGTGAAGAGCGGTTTTTCCTGTTTTGACAGCTCTTTGAGGTTTGCCATATTATTCCCTTACGCCCAGATAGGTAACAACGTTCGACTTCGCGCCCTTCAGCGCGGCGAAGAGGTCGTTGAATACCGCTTCTATCTCTTCGGGCCGTATCTCGCGGCCGCCGAGGCCGTAGACGTAGTTCAATACGGCCTTGTTCAAACCTTTATCATAAAGCGCCGCTTTTATCTCGAGACAGAGCGGCCCTTCGTGGGCATTCATCGAATCGGACCTGTCCATGACAGCTATTGCCTTCAGTCCCTTAAGCGCGTCTGCAAGCTCTCCCTTCGGGAACGGCCTGAAGACCCTCGGTTTGACCAGGCCCACCTTCATACCTTTATCCCTGAGCGCATCCACCGTGACCTTGGCCGTGCCTGCAGTGGACCCCATCGCCACGAGCGCTACCTCGGCGTCTTCCATGCGGTACTTCTCAAAGAGGCCGTATGAGCGGCCGGTCTTGGCGCCGAATTCCTTCCCTACGTCAAGGATCACCGGCGTAGACTTTATCATCGCTTCGATCTGCTGCCGCTTATGCTCGAAGTAGTAATCGGTGAGGTCGAGCGCTCCTAGCGTGATGGGCTTGTCAAAGTCCAAAAGGTAGTGTTCGGGCTTGTATTCTCCGACAAAGTCCTTCACAGCTTGGTCGTCCATTATCTCCAGCCGCTCCATGCCGTGGCTTATGATGAAACCGTCGGTCGTCACGACTACAGGCAGGCGCGCTTTTTCTGCGATCTTGACGGCCTGGACCATGTTGTCATACGCCTCCTGCGAGTTCTCGGAGAATATCTGTATCCAGCCGGAATCCTTCACCATCATAGTGTCTGAGTGGTCGCAGTGTATGTTGATGGGGCTGGAGAGGGCCCTGTTGACGTCGGCCAGGACTATCGGCAGCCGCAGGCCTGCCGCGATATAGAGCATCTCGGCCATGAGTGCCAACCCCTGGCTCGAGGTACCTGTCATCGTCCTGCCGCCGGCAGCGGCCGACCCGATGCACGCCGACATCGCTGAATGCTCGCTCTCGACCGGAACGAACTCCGTGTCCACGAGGCCGTCGGCAACGTAGCCTGCAAATATCTGCACGATCTCGGTCGCCGGGGTTATCGGATAGGCTGCGACGACGTCGGGATTGATCTGGCGCATCGCCTCTGCCATCGCCTCATTGCCAGTCCTCGCGACTATGTTAGATTTTGCCATGGGTTATTTCTTTTCCTCGGCCTTAGCCTCTTTTTCAGAGACCATCTTTATCGCCTTGCCCTTTACCGGGCACTCATGAAAACAGATGCCGCACCCCTTGCAGTGTTCGTAGTCGTAACCTACCACTTTTCCGTCCTTCACTATTATAGCGGAGTCAGGGCAATAGACCCAGCAGGTCAGGCAGTTGATGCACTTATCGTGAAGGAGTATGGGCCTGCGGCTGCGCCAGTCGCCGGTCTTGAACTCAGCCGCCGTGCCGCCGCCTATGATGAGGTCGCCCTCGGGCAGCTCTTTCCAGCCGGGTTTCGATATCTTCTTTTTTTCCGCCATTTACGACTTCACCTCGTTATACGCGCGCTCGATCGCCTTTATATTGCCTTCGATGACCTCGGGCTTCGTCCTGAACTTCTTCTCGAGCTTCTTCTTCATATCCTCAAGCATCTCTTTGAAATCCAGTATCGCCGTCGCCTTCACCAGGGCTCCGAGCATCGGCGTATTCGGTATGTCGCGGCCTATCGTCTCCGTCGATATCCTCGACGCGTCGACCGTAAAGACCTTGATGGAACCCGTTATGCCGAGGGCTTTTTTTATATCGGATGGGGATTTTTCGGTATTGACGATGATGACG
>Ga0315276_10000562_pt1 | contig 31946 bp, 29 predicted proteins | sample YL17G05_0_MG_FD_204542 | JGI IMG/M metagenome (GOLD analysis project Ga0315276, IMG submission 204542) | Sediment microbial communities from Yellowstone Lake, YNP, Wyoming, USA - YL17G05_0 | ecosystem: Environmental > Aquatic > Freshwater > Lake > Sediment | place: USA: Wyoming | collected... | reverse complement strand
TCCCGCGTGACCGACGCGGTCCCGATCGGTGCGCTCGACGGCGTGGGCAGGAGCACCGTCACCAGACAAATCTCCTTCCCTGGCTTCACGGTCCCCACCTCGGCAAACGGATAAAGGCGGGCTTGTGCGGCGGGGATATCCGGAATCGATGAAGTGTACGCCACGCCCTCATCGGATGCAGAACTGCCAACGAGGCGGGCATAAGGCCTCGTCACCGTGAACGCCTCCTGTGTGGCAGTTACGGCCCCCTTGCCGTCCGTATTGTATGCGTAGAACCGGGCCTGGACTGTTGAGGGTTCATTGCTCTTTATGATCTTGTCGACAACGACGAGAGCGGGAGGGTCTGTGAGCGCCACGACCGTTCGGGTAACGGAGTGCACATCGGGGAGGACAAGTGCGTAGGCACTCGTCGCATCGCTCGTCCAGAAGAAGTACCCATCCCGCTCTCCCCGCCGAATGATCTTTGCGGATGCCTGTGACGCGTTTGTCCCCTCGTGCCCGTCAACGTATTGATGTCCCTTCCCATCGATCAACACGCTGCTGTGCCCCGCCGTCAACCGCATTTTCCAGGCAGGATCCCGGAAGCTGTACGGAGGACGCATAGGGTCAACGACGAGTCGTTCGCCGAAACATTTGAAGATGATGCTGTTGCGGTCCGCATGCTCATGGTTATATCCATCGCCGCTGCGCAGGGCAACCACAAGATCGGCCGGCTGGTATCCTGTCCTCCCGACGATCCAACCAATATCCGAAGACCAGACGTGCGTCCTCTCGAGCGGCGGTGTGAGGGGAACGGAAGGATCGTAATAGAGCACCGACCAGAGATCCCGTGAAAGGGCGAGGTTTTCTCCGTACCAGCGTGCCAGCCCATCCCTCGTCTCCCTGGCAATCCAGAAGGAGCATGAAGCATGCGCCCCCGTGCCGGCATCACTGAAATTCACGATGGCATGAGGATCGTCCTGCGTTGGCAGGCTCATCTCCATGAGGTAGTCTTGATAGCCGTTCCAGTTGATCATGTCGGTCAGGTCCGCAACCCCCGCACGGCGGAGAGCATCCACCGCCTGGATGATGTGCAACGTGGTGTAATGGGCGTACGAAATCCCTTCGTTGTATGATCCGTCTCTCGCATAAATGTCCCGGAAAGTCCCGATGCTGTACGTCGCCTGTTCCAGCCATCGCTTCGTGTCTGCGGTCTCGCCATAGTATTGTCTGTAGAGGAGGGCTGAAAGCGCAAGCGCAGAAGCAGGAATAGCTTTGAGATTTATGGTGTTGAGGATAATCGGCCACCGGGCAAGATTGATCCCTCGCTCCAGGGGACGGTACGTGAAAAATGTGCTCGTGCTGTCCATCGTCCACCCCTTCACCCGGTCCGGGTAGCGCATTCCATAGACCGCGCGGTAACTCGCTTCCGTACCCCGATCTGCCATCGTGGAAAGCCAGCGTTTGCGCAGCGCCAGGGGGACACGCTCTCCGAGGGCTTCGACCACGATCGCGACCGCGATGGCAGAATTCGGCGCCATCTGAAGGCCGATGACGTCGGTCCCCCCCTCGAGAAAATAGTCCCACTTCGGAAACTTCATCAGCGTCTCGGCGCACTCCTGCGCGAGGTCGGCGGCATCAGTGTCGCCGGTATACACATAGAGCAACGCCATCTGTTTTGCGAGATTTCCGATCCGGGAGATATGATAGAGATGGTCATTATACCGCACCTCGGTACGCAGGAAATTCCGTTCCCGTGCACGATCAACAGTATCCATCTCTGTTCTTAGAACAGAGAAAAGAGGATTGGTAGCATACAGTTCCCGGTAGCGGGTCACGGCGTGCGCATCAAAGAAGACCTTCTTATCGGGGGAGCCGGCGAGGGTACTCTGGAGGCCAAAGAAGAGACAGAAAACCAGCGGGACGCAGACAGAACGGGAAATCATGGATTCTCCTTGCTCAGGTTGATTGGAAGGGTGATTCCTGCTCCAAACCTATGTGGGCCTGCCTCCAGCAATCTACAACTTCTTCTGATAGTAGCTCATTTCAATCAGATCCACAAGAACGACGTCAAATTGCCTCCGCGCCTATTTCTCCCCATCATCGTGAATTGATCAGTCAGTCAAGGGGGGGGGTCTGTCACACAGGCTGCAATTAACAAAAGCGATGGCGTCAAGCCCAAAAGCAGGGACTACCCCTTTTAGCATAGTTGACACTCCACGCGGGGTTGTATACATTTGCTGGGTCTACTCCCGCAAACGGGGCCTGCTGATCCCCGGATCCTGCAGTGATGACATTACTTTGGAGACCCAAAACGATGCGGTTTTTCAGTGTAGTGCCTAATTTCCCCAACTCTCACTCTACGTGTACCGACCTATGGAGATGATCGGCCAGACGATCTCCCACTACAAGATCCTAGAGAAACTCGGCAGCGGTGGCATGGGCGTGGTTTACAAGGCCGAAGACACCCGCCTGAAGCGTACCGTCGCACTCAAGTTCCTCCCGCCTGATCTTACCAGAGACCCTGAAACAATGCACCGATTCATCCTCGAGGCGCAAGCAGCATCCGCGCTGCAGCACGTAAATATCTGCACCATTCACGATATAGATGAAAGTAATGACGGTCGCATGTTCATCTGCATGGATTTTTATGGTAGTGAAACTTTAAAGAAGAATGTAGAACACGGACCTCCTCCTATAGACGAAGCGCTCGATCTTGCAATCCAAGTTGCAAGAGGATTGGAAGCCGCGCATGAAGCACGGATCATTCATCGTGACATCAAGCCGGAGAATGTAATGATCACTTCGAAGGGGGAGGCGAAGATTGTTGACTTCGGTCTGGCGAGACTGACGGGACGAACAAAGCTTACGAAGACAGGGTCGATGCTTGGCACGGTAGCATATATGTCACCGGAGCAACTTCAAGGCGAAGAGGCCGATGAACAAACGGACATATGGTCATTTGGGGTTCTGCTTTACGAATTAATAACAGGCCAGTTACCATTTCGAGGTGAACACGAATCGGCAATGATGTACTCCATCATGAATGAGCAGGCAAAACCTCTGCTGACGCTCCGGCCCGAAACCCCCAATACACTCGAACGGATTACCGCTCACTGCCTGCAAAAAGATCGCATCCAACGCGCGAAGACGATTCGCGAAATCTCCGCTGAATTATCAAACCTGCGAGGTGCGGTACCGCTAACGGTTCGTTGGTTCGAGCCACGCTTACTATGGAAGACCATCAAACGCCCGGCAATATACTTGCCGCTTGCGCTGGTGCTTTCGGGGCTGGCTTACGGAGTCTATTGGCAGATCGACCGAAATGCGAAAGCACGTTGGGCCCGGGAAAATGTTCTTTCCGAAGCGGAACGCCTCATCGACGAGAGCAAATATGCGCCAGCCTATGCGCTCGCACTTGACGCTGAACAATTCATTCCTGACGATCCTCTACTTCGTAAACTGTGGCCTCGGTTCACAGAAATGATTCCCGTGAAAACCGATCCGCCAGGAGCGCGTGTCTTTACCAAAGACTATCTTGCAGGGAAGGATGTATGGATCTTTCTAGGTCGAACGCCGATCGACAGCATCCGATACCCGCGTGGAATTTACGGACTCTCTCGACTTCGAATTGAGAAGGAGGGCTACAATTCATTCAACGGTGCTGCGTTGAGCCAAGAATTGAGAAGCACCGTCTTCAAGTTGGATACCATTGGCTCGATACCGTCTAATGTGGTTCGTATTCCCGGGGGGACATTCGGCTTGAATTTTCCTGGTCTTGACCATCTCGACTCGGTTCAGGTGGGCGAATACCTGATTGACAAGTTCGAAGTGACGAACAGCGAGTTCAAAGAGTTTGTCGATCAAGGTGGCTATCAGAAAAAGGAGCTTTGGAAACATCCTTTTGTCAAGAATGGTCGCACGATGAGCTGGGAAGAAGCAATGAAGCAATTCAGTGACGCGACGGGCAGGCCGGGTCCATCAACGTGGGAGTTGGGATCGTACACCGAAGGAAAAGCTGAACACCCGGTCGGCGGCATCAGTTGGTATGAAGCTACTGCTTATGCTGAGTTTCGCGGAAAGAGTCTACCTACAGTCTATCATTGGAATATCGCGGCTGGAACCGGAATAAGTTCGGGGATCGTGCTTTTGAGCAATTTTGAGGGCAAGGGCGAAGCTTCCGTTGGGAAATACCAAGGAGTCAGCCCATGCGGAGCTCTTGACATGGGGGGAAATGTCCGCGAATGGTGCATAAATGAAAGCCGGTCCCAGAGGTGCATTCTTGGAGGTGGTTGGAATGATCCACCGTATGCCTTCAGCGAAATATATGCTCAACCGCCTTTCGATCGTTCAGTTACCAATGGAGCACGTTGTATTAAGATTATTGAATCCGAAAAGACAGCGCTCGCAGCATACGCAGCGATTGAATTGCCCCGCCGTGAGTTCCTGAAAGAGAAGACCATTTCGGACCATATCTTTAGGCTTTATCTGTCATTGTATAAGTACGACCACACACCTTTGAACGCCAGAATTGAATCTTCCGACACGACTGATGACTGGATCAAGCAGAAGGTGAGGCTTGATGCCGGATATGGTGGTGAAAGGTTGACTACGTATCTCTTCATTCCTAAAGGTGCCAAACCTCCCTACCAGACCGTAGTGTATTTCCCTGGCTCAAACGCAATCCACCAACGGTCTAGCAGCGAACTTGAGTTTAATCATATCAATTTCATAGTGAAGAGTGGCCGCGCTGTCGTCTATCCTATTTACAAAGGTACCTATGAACGCGGGAGTGGATTGAACTCCGATATTCCGAGTCCAACGAGTCTATACAGGGAACATGTAATTGCCTGGGCAAAGGACATTGGCCGCTCCATCGATTACCTGGAAACGCGAAAAGACATCAACACCAATATGATTGCATATTTTGGATTTAGCTGGGGCGGCGGCATCGGAGCCATTATGGTTGCAGTCGAAAGTCGATTTAGGGCATGCATTCTATTTGTTGCAGGTTTCCAGTTCCAGCGAGCTCTACCGGAAGTGGACGCAATTAACTTCGTCACCCGCGTCAAGATTCCCGTAATCATGCTCAATGGCAAATATGATCACTTCTTCCCCCTCGAAACTTCCCAAAAACCGATGTTCGCGCTCTTAGGCACACCACCTGCCCAAAAGAAACACGTCCTTTCCGAGTTAGGGCATGTTGTGCCGCGTAATCTCCTTATCAAAGAATCACTCGATTGGCTGGATGAGTATCTTGGAACTGTCAAATAGGAATCAAGGTCACTAACCTGACACAAGCCAAAGGTCTCTCAGGTTGACTTGCATTTTAGACCCATTTTCTGTACTTTAGTGGTGTCAACTGCTGTCAACTGTTTTTACTGACACCTGCTGTTGAGCTCAAGGAAGAATAGGCGTTAAAAGGCGTAAAACGAAGGGGTGGTAGCTCAGTTTGGTTAGAGCGCCTGCCTGTCACGCAGGAGGTCGCGGGTTCGAGTCCCGTCCGCCCCGCATAAAGTGCCCGATTCGAACTGAATCTGGGCATTTTTGTTCCGGTGGGAACCTTTCAATCGAGCAGGTGCCATCATTTCCGCATACTTCTTTCAACAATTTTTCAACACCTGTCCCGCAAGCTCGAAGCCGATGTCGAACGATGTGATTGTGGCGAGCTGCACTTAGCGGCAGTCCTTTGCGTAACAAGGTTGATCAACGTCAACTATACGACCAGCGTGGCAAAGATCAGCGGGGCGATGAGGCTCTTGATCAGGCGGATGAAGATCGTGCTGAGGGGGCGAAGCTCGAAGACGATGTCAGGGAACGCCGAGCCGACGACGAGGCCGATGGCCATCCCCACGAAGATAATCTGTGTCAGGGAGGCTTTCGGCAGTCGCGTGGTGTGGGGGAGGTCCGAGGGTATTAATGAGGAGTATAGGGGAATCTCACGAAATATCCAACTCTGACCATCTGGAGCCGGCGGCCTCTGGTTTTCCAGGCGAAAGATGGGCAGGTTAATGCAGAAGTGTCGTTGTATCCAGCAAATCGAGGTACCGGCTCACGGTTGCCGCGTCGGGCGCGCCTACGGTACCGTAAAGGAATTTGCCGTTCCGCGAAATGGCGAGCGGCCCGTTGTTGGGGTCGGAGATCTTGTATCGGTCTGGACCGGTCTTCGTTCCCGGCGCCGCGCCAAGAAGCTTGCGCAGGGCGGCTGCGGCACTGTCGGCCGTGGGGTATTCCATCACGAAGACCTGTAGCCCCTTCTCGTACCGGGCGGTGTAGGCGTGATGGAGAAACGTATACCCGAGGAAGTTCTGACCCACGAACCCCTCGGTGTTGGGTTGTCTGCCCTCTCCCGGCAACCGCTTCAAGCCTGTCGGGAGGTCGCGGCCCTCCGCAAGATGGGCGTCAACATGCCCCGCGATTGTGCGGAGGGTGGTGGCAGCACCGGGGCCCTTCTGGCGCGTTGAAAGCTTGACGTAGTACCTCCCCGTGACGAAGTTCAGAATCCCTTCCTCTTCGTATCCCTGCGCGCCGACCTTCAAGAAAGAGTAATCCGGCGCCCGCTCCGTTGTGTAGATTCCGAAGGCGTTCTCCGGGTCCGCGTGGCGGTAGAGTTCCGCACGCACCGCCACGCCCTCAGGGTTGACGTACTCCCCGACCTGGAGATCCACAAACGAGTAGGCCAGGTAAGACTCCGCCGCCCCATCGATGAAATCCCACAGGTTGTCAGGAGAATAGGCGACAGGTTGCCCTGTGAGCTTCCAGCCAGAAATGGGAGGGAAGGGATCCCCGCCGGCAGGCGCCAGATGCGGCACTTGTGCGACGACGAAGAAGAGCAGGGCGCATGCCGCCCGCATCCCGTGCCCGGCGCGGTTTCTGAGCACGGCGCACCTCGGATGTCCAGGACTTCGTGCAGCCTTTGTACCGCTCTCAGGCACAGTGCGCCCCCGTCAGAAGCTCTTCAGGCATTGCCGCGAGCCGTGAAACGTCCGCAATCCGCTCCCTGATATCGAACCCCTTCACGCACTGGGCCGTGCACGAGTCGCATCCAGCGCACGGATTGATTCCGCTGCCGAGCGATGTCACGAGATCCCGTCCCATGATTGCGTTCCCGTACCCGTACGTGTACATGTAGCTGCGCATCAGCTCCGGAATCGGCAGTGCCCGGCCGCAGGAGCCGGTGCAGACCTCGCAGCCGTTGCAGTAGAGGCCGCCCTGCGGCTTCTCAAGCCTGAGACTGGCCAGCTCATCCGCCGTGAGCGTTGCGTCGGCGTTCACGCTGGCGTTCTGCGCGAGAGCGTCGAATGTTGTGATGCCGGGGATGGATGTGCAGACGTTCTCGTCCTGCAGGACCCACTTGAGTGCGGCTTTGCAGTTGATAGGGTCTGTGCGTCCCTTGTCGAAGTACGCGCCGGCCATCGTCTTCATCGCGATGATACCGATCCCGGCCTGCGCAGCTTCCGCTGCCGCTTTCTTCACATCGGCGATGTGATCCTGCCGGAAGTTGATCGCCGTGAGCACAACCTCGTACACGCCGCTCTCGATAGCGGCGCGCATCACCTCGGGCTCGTTCTTGTGGGTCGACACGCCGGCATGTCTCGCATACCCGGACTTTTTCACATCCCGGACAACCTCAAGAATCTCCTTGTCCAGGACCTCATCGCGCGATGAGACGCCGTGAACGTAGAGGATGTCCACATAGTCCATCTTCAAACGTCTCAGGCTCAGCAGGAGTTTTCCTCTGAAATCCTCGGGGTCATCCCAACCCACTTTTGTGGCAACAAGGAAAGAGTCCCGCGGGTATTCTGATAGGACCTGGCCCAGCATCTCTTCGTTGCTCCCACGCTGATACCCGTGCGCGGTGTCAAAGTGCACGATTCCCTCCTTCAATGCCGCGCGAATCAGCCCCGGATTGTCCGCGCGCATGACCCCGAAACTCACAATCGGAAGCGTGAGGCCGGTCCGACCCAGGGGACGGCGAATCACTGTGGGCTTCTCGTCTCCGGCTCGGGGATTGGACCCGGACGCCGCAAGAATGGGCGCCGCGATGATTGCCCCCGATGCGCCGAGGATGGAGTGCTTCAGGAAGTCACGTCGGTTCAGGGTGGCCATGGTACCGGCTCCGGGTAAGTGTGAGGGAAGGAGGGAGAAACTTGGGGGCTACGGTTCGCTTGAGCTTGCTGTATCGGGCTTTGTAGACCTCGCCTATACCGCCTGCACCGAGGCGCTCGAAGATCCTGTAATGGGAAGCCGTCTGACCGACGAGACTCGTCATGACAATTCCTCTCAAGGGAGGAAAATGAAAAAGGCGTCCGGTACCCTCGCTGGAGGAGTTGTGGTCGCCTTCTCAAAGAACCTTTGGGGCCAAGATAGGAGAGAGACGTGCCAAAATCAAACGAATAGTATGCGGGCGGGCAGTGTCACTTTCACCAATGTGTCATGACAACAGGTCTTTCGCAAAATCTGTGATCCATCGCGATTATCTGTTTACAGTCTACTGGTCTTCGGTACCCCTCCCAAATAATCTGCTCCTCTGCCTTGCCCAATTCCTTCATTTCGTTCAATGCATTCATTCCGCCCTCCCCCTCTAGCGGACCTATGCGATCGAGGGCGGAATCATTGAACTCTTCCGGCACTGTCGCCATATTTTGGAGGTAGGAATAGAACGATATGCTTCACGTATAGTCAAGGGCTCGTGCAGCTTGTGTGACGTGGGACAAAGAAGAAAACAATCAAAATAGCCGATCCGAAGGCAGGTCACCCATCACTTGCTCCGAGCACATTTCCGGGCTATCTTCTGGGAGGCATACATCTCTTGCTCTCTCAGGTGAAAAACAGCATGTCGCGCTGTCGTAGTACCACAATTACTGGAATGGGACTCAGTTCGGAACGCCCCCACACCACATCCAAAGCCCCATTCGTTTAATGACGTGGCAGATGTTGAGCGTAGCTCAAAGATACCATCATTCATAGAGGTGGTTCGTCTCAGTAAGGGCGGTAGAGGACTTTGAGGTCCATCGGCCGCAGGTGAGCCGCCACCCGTCGGACAACGCGAAAGACTGCGGAGTAAAGCAACCTTCGAGGGCAATAACGTATGAAAGCAATTGTGTATGAAAGATACGGGCCGCCCGAGGTCCTTCAATTGAAGGAGGTCGAAAAGCCAACGCCCAAGGACAATGAAGTCCTGATAAAAACATATGCGACAACGGTAACATCAGGGGACTGGAGGGTGCGAAGTCTCAATGTGCCTGTCGGCTTCGGGCTCATCATGCGTTTGGTATTTGGAGTCTCAAGACCAAAACAACCCATACTAGGGACAGAGCTCGCCGGGGTAGTTGAATCGGTCGGCAAAGATGTAAGGAAATTCAAGGTAGGTGACCAAGTTTTTGCGTTCAGCGATCCCGTCATGGGTTGTCATGCGGAGTACAAATGCATGCCGGAAGACGGGGCGGTGGCACTAAGACCGCCCAATCTGACCTACGATGAAGCCGCCGCACTATCTTTTGGCGGAACAACGGCGTTGAACTTCTTCAGAAGAGGAAAACTTCAGAGGGGGGAAAGCGTACTCGTTAATGGCGCTTCCGGAGGTGTAGGTACAGCTGCGGTGCAGCTTGCCAAGCACTTCGGGGCAGACGTGAGCGGAGTGTGCAGTACCGCGAACGTGGAATTGGTGAGATCTCTGGGTGCCAGTCATGTCATCGACTACACCAAAGAGGACTTCACGCAGACTGGTGAAACCTATGACATCATTGTCGATACAGTCGGCACGGCCCCTTTCTCCCGTAGCAAAGCTTCGTTGAAGGAAAGAGGACGTCTTCTTATGGTCGTAGGTGGGCTGCCAGACATGCTTCAGATTCCATGGGTGTCGATGACGAGCAGCAAGAAAATCATCGCTGGGCAAGCGGCCGCGTGCGCGGAAGATTTACGTTTTCTCGCGCGGCTGGCTGAGGCGGGAGAATTCAAACCGGTCATTGATCGGCGCTATCCGTTCGAGCAGATCGCCGAGGCTCACCGCTACGTCGACACCGGACGCAAGAAGGGAAATGTCATCATAACTCTGAAGCATGACGACTGAACTCAAGAAACGTAAACGATCACATGGGGCGGCGTTGTCCAACAACCGGTTCCAGCGGACGGTCCGCGACGCGGCCCGCTGCTGAACAGGAGCGTTAGGCCCCCGTCGCAACTGGTGGTTCTGGCGTCCACTCTGATAGCCACTTTGCCCCCCCCACAAAGCACACGCAGGAGACTATGAGATGCCTACGCAGCAGACAGTTCTACTCGTTGGTGGCACCGGCCGTACTGGCCAGCGTGTCCTACAGCATCTACTGGGGCGTGGCATCAGCGTCCGCGTCGTTGTGCGATCCCCGCAGAAGCTCCCGGCGGGCACCGCGGGAGAATCCAGACTGACGGTGGTCGAGGACGATCCGCTGTCCCTGAGCAACGAGCACCTCATGCGCCAACTTCGCGGCTGCGATGCTGTCATCTCCTGCCTCGGTCACGTTCTTAGCATCAAGGGCATCTTTGGGCCGCCGCACGACCTCGTCACGCGAGTCGCGACGAGGCTGTGCCGAGAGATCGTGGCGCTGAAGCCCGCAACGCCGGTGAAGTTCATCCTCATGAGCAGTGTCTCGGTCAACCACCCAGGAGGTCTCGATACTCGTCGCGGGATGCTTGAGAAGGCGTTCGTGAGAATCCTGCGCAGCATCCTCCCTCCGGCAAGAGATAACCAACAAGCTGCCGACTTCCTGTGGGGCGATATCGGGATGACCAATCCGTTCGTGCAGTGGGCGGTGGTGCGTCCAGACACACTCCTCGATGGGGATGTTTCGGAGTACACGCTGCACGAAGGCCTTGTAAGCAGTCTCTTCGCTCCAGACAGCACCAACATGGCGAATGTTGCGCACTTCATGTGTGAGCTGGTCGCGCACCCAAAGGCTTGGCATGAGTGGAGGGGCAAGCTGCCCGTGATCACCAACGCCAGTGCTGCTAAGGGCTGACTCTGTGGCCAGAGCGTCTGTATGGCACCGTGAAGCGGTCGATTGCCGGATTGAGGGGGGGGATCTCGCGGCAACGGCATTGAATCCGCTGCTGTATGAATCGACGCAGGAGACGGACAGTATGCTGCGGTAAAGAGCGGGCCCTGTTAACGGAGTGGTTGATGATCCGTAAGACACCCGGAGAAATGACCGGTGTTCGTTACCTTGTGATTTCCTGAAGGATCTCTCCATTCGCATCCCGAATGCGGACGACGAAAGGCTGCCGCCCTGGCAGCGCATGCGTGGCGCAGCCGAAACAGGGATCATAGGCGCGGAACGCCATCTCGATCATATTCAGCGTCCCCTCCGTCACTTCGCTCCCCTTCCTGATCAACCCCCGTGCCGCCTTCCCGATGGACAGTGAGATAGGCGCATAGTTGTTCGTCGTCCCGACGATGAGGTTCACCTTCTTGACGATCCCCTTTTCGTCGGTGACATAGTGATGGGTGAGCGTGCCACGCGGGGCTTCCACGGTACCGACCCCCTCCGTCGGGACCCGGGTGGGGATGGTGCGAATCTGTGTTCCGGTAATCTCGGGATCCTGCGCTAGATCGAGAGCCATCTCCGCAGCACCGAGCAACTCAATCACCCGCGCCCAGTGGGTTGCCAGGGTCGCATGGACCGGCTTCCCGCCCAGGGTGGTGAACATTGCTTCGTACTCCGCCTGAGCCAGCGGCGTCGGCATCCTGTCCGCGGCGTTCAGCCGCGAAAGCGGCGTAGCCCGGTAGACACCGCTCTCTTTTCCATCCACCAGGCCCTTCCAGCCAACCTTCTTGAGGAACGGGAACTTCAGATACGTCCAGGGTTCGACATGCTCGGAGATATGGTCAAGATACTCGGCCGGGGAATATCGGGCAAACTCCTTCCCGTCCGGGTCGACCACTCTTACCTTTCCGTCATAGAAGTTCACCCGGTTGTTGTCATCGACAAGTCCCATGTAGTACGTTCTGTGAGAGAACGCTTCTGAAAGGATCAGATCAACATAGGCCTGATTCTTCAGGACGATGTCGTGAAACGCCTGGATGGTGAATTTTCCAAATTCAACGAACCAGCGGCAGTGTTGCTGGATCACCGCGGCCTCTTCCGCAGTAATCCCCTTGCTGACACCGCCCGGAAGCGATGTCACCTGGTGGGTCTGTTTGCCCCCGAGAACTTTCAGCACCTCCTGTGTCCTTTTCCGCATCTCGATGACTCTCCCGCCCACCTCCAGCCCCACCTTCCTGACGACGCCCAGAATATTCCGTTCAGCAGCCGGTGCGGTGGGCCCGACGATGAAGTCCGGGCCACCCAGAGCATAGAAATGCGTCGTGTGGTCACCTGCAAAAAAGACATTATAGAGGAGCTGCCGGAGCTTTTTCGCGGTCGGCGGTGGATCAACCTGAAACACGGCATCACAGGCCTTGGCAGACGCCAGATGATGCGCTTCAGGACAGACACCGCAGATACGGGTCGTGATGCGCGGGAGCTCTTCCACCGGCCGTCCGACACAGAACTGTTCGAATCCCCGCAACTCGGGAATCTGGAAATAGGTATTTGCGACCTCGCCGTTCTCGTCGAGGAAAATGTCGATCTTTCCGTGACCTTCGAGGCGGGTAATCGGATCGATCTTGATATGCTTCATGGTTTTTCCACCCTCCGCAGAATCGAGTGAGCGAGTGAGAACCGGTAGAACGTACCCATCGGGTCCGCAATCTGATCGAGAATGCGTTCGATCTCTTGCGGGTCATGGGCGTCAATGACGGAGCTCAGGGCACTTACCATCTTGGCCCCCTGGTCGGTGACGTGAGGAGGCGGGCCGTAACAGCCACGGCAGGGCATATTGGCCTTGGTGCACAGGGCCCCACATCCATCCCTGGTCGCAGGGCCCATGCAGACTATCCCCTGATCGAGCAGGCAGAGGTTTGGGTCCGGCACAATCTCGAACGGACGATAGAATTGCTTCAGTTTCTTCTCTTTCCGTTCACGGGGACACTCATCGCAGCACGTCTTCTCGCCGGCACCCAGTACCGATCCTTTGGAAGGGAGCGGCCGACCGCTCATGATGTGCTCAATGACCTCCCATATTCTCTCGGGTTGGGGGGGGCAACCGGGCACGAAGTAGTCGACCTCGATAACCTGGTCGAGGGATTTTACGGTCTCCCACATCTCCGGAATTTCGATGGCCCCTTCCGGCATCGAGGAATGCGTCTGCGGGAAGACACCACCATTCAGCTTTACGGTGGAAGGGGATTCTTCGTAGACATAGTGCCAGATATCTTGCTTGGTCGTGAGGTTTGCCAGTCCCGGAATCCCCCCCTCCAGGGCACAGGAGCCAAACGCCACGAGGGTCTTCGCCTTGGCCCGCAGGAGATGCGCGATCTCTGCATTCTCGGAGTTGCGGATCGATCCGTTAAACAGGCAGAGGTCAATGCTCTGGTCATCCCTTGCCCTGAGGTCGTCATATTTGAAATCCAGGGCGACCGGCCAGAAGACGATATCGAATGCGGCGGCCACATCAAGGATCCTGGCGTGAAGATCCAGCACGGCGATTTCACATCCTCCGCAGCTCGCCGCCCAATACAGTGCTAGTGTTGGCTTCCCCATGGTGTTCTCCCTGTTGCCTTGGTCAGGCTGATTTCCGATTACTGGTGAAGAACGGGTTGCTGGGCGTCGCGGTGGACGTGGAGACTGAGGGGTCCGAGTTTCCGGATCTCTTCGGTCATCTCGTTGACTACCTGCGCAAACCGGTCTCCCTCGGAGGCTGAGACCCATTCGAGCCTCAGGCGCCGGGGATCGATGCCGAAGCCCTGAATGAGTCGCTTCAGGAAGGGAATGCGCCGGATGGTCTTGTAGTTCCCCTCCTGGTAGTGACAGTCGCCCAGATGGCAACCCATCACAATGACGCCGTCTGCCCCAAGCTGAAAAGCCTTGAGGACGAAGGCGGGATCGATCCTCCCGCTGCACATTGTCCGGATCACCCTGACGTTTGGCGCGGACTTGATTCGGGACACCCCCGCCAGATCCGCACCGGTGTAGGAGCACCAGTTACACAGAAATCCGATGATTTTCGGTTCAAATGCCATTGCTCAATGCCTTTCCCATGTTCCGATGACCACGAGTGATCGGTTCATTCGTCTTTCAGCGGTCTGTCGACACCATCAATCCCGCAAGTTCAGCCAGGATCTGCTGATCCGTGAACCCGTGCCCGGTTATGGCTGACGAAGGGCACGCAGCAACACAGGTGCCGCACCCCTTGCAGAGCGCCTCATTGACATGTGAGACTTTCTTCTCTGCGAGGAACTCTATGGCGCCGTAGGGACAGAGGCCGTTGCACATTTTGCACCCGCCGCAGTATTCCTCCTGCACCATCGCACGGACCGGCTCGATCTCGACTTCCCCCTTGCAGATCAGCGAGAGGATGCGCGCTGCAGCGGAACTTGCCTGTGTAACAGTGTCGGGAATGTCCTTCGGCCCCTGAGCGCATCCGGCGATGAACACCCCGTCAGTGGAGGTCGCCGTGGGGTCGAGCTTGGGATGGCGTTCCAGGAAGAAGCCATCCGGGCTCTTGCTGACCGAGAACAGCCTGCGGACGGCATCGCTGTCTTTTCGCGGTTCGATCGCATTGCAGAGAATGACCATGTCCGCGGGGATCTCGCGGAATCTGCCGATCAACGTATCTTCGCACCGCACCTTGAGCGACGGCTCCCCGTTAGCGCTCCAGCATCCTTCGACGATCTCCGCCGCCTTGCCCCGGATCATGGTGATGCCTTCGTCCAGCAGACGGCTGTAGAATTCTTCATACCCCTTCCCGAACGCGCGCATGTCAATGTAGAACTGGTAAATCTCCGCACTGGTCCGATCACGAACAAGGTGAGCGAATTTGAGCGCATACATGCAGCACACGCGCGAACAGTACGGGTGGTGGTTCGTGTCTCTTGAGCCAATGCAGTGGATGATCGCCACTGACCGCGGTTCCCTGCCATTCTTGGTCTGGATCTTTCCTCCGGTCGGCCCCGTCGAGTTGAGCATGGATTCAAACTCGAGCGAACTGTAGACATTATCCAGTCGGCCGTATCCATACTGCGCCATGGCGGAGGCATCGAAGAGATCGAATCCCGTCGCGAGAAGGATCTGCCCTACCTCGATCTCCACTGTCTCGTCCTGCATCGCATAGTTGATGGCATTCGGCTCACACACCTTTGCACAGGTCTCACAGGCACCCGTCGAGAAGTGAATGCACGACCCGGTGTCAATAACGGGGACCCGGGGAACGGCCTGCAGTGTCGGGACATAGATCGGCGTCTTTGGTCCGAGTGTAAACTCGGGCTTCTTTCCTCTGTAGTCTTCAACCACCATCCTGATATGGCCTGTGGGACATACGTGGGCACACGCACCGCAGACAATGCACCGGTCGGACCGCTCATTGAAGGGCAGCACCACTTCCCGCTTGATGCCCGTATGGGCAAATCCCAGCACCCCAGCCTTCACCACCTCATTGCACATGTTGACGCACATCCCGCACAGGATGCAGGCATCTTCCGCCTCATCCCGTTCGAGACTGGCGAAGCGCGGCGTCCCGATGTCCAGTCTCCCGGCCATCTCCTTCACGACCCTGACATTGGGCCATCGCGACAGCATCAACTCCATGATCAGCTTCCGGATCCACTTGACCTTCCCCGAGTTGGTGTGGACCGTCATGCCGCTCCGCACAGGGAAATTGCAGGCGGTAACGATGCGGCTTCTCTTCCCCCGCACAACCTCCACGCTGCACAGGCGACACACTCCGTAGGGTTCGAAGTAGTCACTGTGACACATCGTAGGAATCCAGATGCCTGCCTTCTCCGCAGCCTTGAGGATGGTTGTGTCTTCGGCAACCTCGACGGGCTTTCCATCGATCGTAATTGTCACCATGGCAGTCTCAGTTGTTACTCGACGGTGATTGCTTCAAATTTGCAGACATCGTAGCAGATGCCGCATTTGCCGCACTTCGCCACATCGATCGCATGCACCAGCTTGGTTTCGCCGACGATGGCGCCGTCCGGACAATTCTTCGCGCAGACATGGCAGCCGTGACCCTTGTCGAGGCAGATCGCGGGGTCAATCGTGTATGTAATGAGCTTCCGGCAGGCGTGCGCGGGACACTTCTTCTGTTGCACATGAGCTTCATATTCTTCCCGAAAATACTTCAGCGTCGTCAGAACGGGGTTCGGTGCTGAACCGCCGAGCGCACAGAGCGAGGATTCCACCACCATATTCGACAGCTCTTCCAGGAGGACGAGGTCCTCCTCCGTCCCCTCTCCCGCAGTGATCTTCTCGAGGATGTCGAGCATGCGTTTGGTCCCTTCGCGGCATGGCGCACACTTCCCGCACGACTCGGTCTGGGTGAACGAGAGGAAGTACTTTGCCATGTCGACCATGCAGTTGTCCTCATCGGTCACCACCATCCCACCGGACCCCATCATCGAACCCACCTTCGTCAGCTCCTCATAGTCCACCGGCAGGTCCAGCAGACTTTCCGGTATGAATCCCCCCGAAGGACCGCCGGTCTGAACCGCCTTGAACTTTTTTCCCTCCTTGATTCCGCCGCCGATATCAAAGATGATCTTCCTCAGCGTGATTCCCATCGGGACCTCGATGAGGCCGGTGTTATTGACCTTCCCGCAGAGAGAGAAGACTTTCGTTCCTTTGCTCCCCCCCCAGGGATCGGTCGAAACATCGCCGGTTCCAATTCCTGCAAACCACTGTGCACCCCGGAGCATGATCTGCGGGACATTCGCCCAGGTCTCGACATTATTGAGGCAGGTCGGCCTGTCCCACAATCCCCGTTCGACCGTGTGGACATATTTCGCGCGAGGCTCTCCCGGTCGTCCTTCGATCGAGGCCATCAACGCGGTCGACTCGCCGCAGACGAAGGCCCCCGCACCCCTCACCACAGTGATGTCAAAATCAAAATCTCTGTCGAAGATCTTCGCCCCCAGCACTCCATACTCGCGAGCCTGCCTGAGGGCGACCAACAGGCGTTCCAGCGCGATCGGGTATTCGTTCCGGATGTAGACATAACCTTCGGACGAGCCGATGGCATAGGCACCGATGAGCATGCCTTCGATCACCGCGTGCGGGTCGGACTCGATGGTACTCCGGTCCATAAACGCGCCGGGATCTCCCTCATCCGCATTGCAGATGACATAGCGCTTGTCGCCGGGAGCATGTTTGCACGTCTCCCATTTGACGCCGGTCGGGAATCCCCCTCCCCCGCGTCCGCGCAGCCCCGACGCCTTGATTTCCCGGATGACCTCCTCCGGCGTTATACTTGTCAGGACTTTCGCAAGCGCCTCGTAGCCTCCGCGGGCTATGTATTCATCGATGCTCTCAGGATTGATGAGTCCCCGGTTGCGAAGCACGATCAGCGTCTGATCGGCAAAGAAGGGGATATCCGTCATTTTCGGGATCGGCACCTTCTCTTCCGGCGGCGTGTAGAGAAGCTCCTTCACCGGCCGCCCCTTGATGAGATGTTCTTCCACGAGAAACGGAATATCCGTTTCCTTCAGGAGCTGGTAGAAGATGCCGTCCGGTTGAACAACCATCAACGGTCCCACGGCACAGAACCCGTTGCAGCCCGTCGTCACGACACTCACCTCGTCCTGCAGCCCGCGTTTCCGGATTTCTGCTTCCAGTTTGTCCTTGATCTTCATCGAATGGTTGGCGACACATCCGGTGCCCGCGCAGACCATCACGTACGTTCTATGCGCCATAGTGGAGATCTCCTTCGTGACCGCACCATCATTACCGTGTTGTCTCGCTGCCCAAGGCAAGGGCATACTCTTTCACGACCCGGCCATTCACGACGTGGGCGTCGAAGATCGCCCTAACCTTCTCCCGCGTCATGAAGACATACTTTACCGGCGCCGGTTGCCCAAGAACCTCAATCGTCATCATCGGCTCCTGGCTGCACAGCCCGGCGCAGCCGGAATTCATCACGATCACATCCTGGAGGTTCCTCGATTCAATCTCCTTCATCACCGTTGTCAGGATCTCACGCGCGCCTGCGGCGATGCCGCACGTCCCCATGTGAACGTTGATTCTCACGCGCCCGGCGCCCTGCCGCAGCGCGATTTTGTACCGCGCCGCCTCCCGGATTCTTGCCAGATCTTCGATTTTCATCTTGGCCATTGCCGTCTCCCGTTCCTAATACTGCTTGAGGATTTTCGTCACTTTTGCCGGAGGTACTTTCCCGTGAAGATTCTTCCCGACCGTGACGACAGGCGCCAGGCCGCAGCATCCGAGGCACCTCACACTTTCCACGCTGAACTTCTTGTCGGCGGTGGTTTCTCCCTCCTTGATGCCAAGCTCGCGCTGTATCTGATCGAGAATCCTTACGGCACCTTGGACATGGCAAGCGGTCCCTGTACAGACGGCGATGGGATATTTCCCCTTCGGCTTGAGGCTGAACGCCTTGTAGAAGGTCGCGAGGTTGTACGTTCTGCTGAGGGGGACGTGCAGCTGATCCGAAACATGATCAAGAACGTCCCGCGGCAGGTAGTACAGCTCATTCTGGATATCGAGCATGACCTGGATGATCGAGCTCGGATCCTGCGGATGTCTCTGAAGGATGGTCTCGACAGCCTTTGCGTCCATGGGTTCTCCTGTCCCTTAGTGTGCCAGCGAATTCTCTTCGTGGTTCAGATAGTCGCGTATGATGCCCAGCACACCGACGGAGTTCAGCGACGTGCCGTCAAGCTGAGGCCGCATCTCTTTCGTGTCCAGGACGATTGTCCTGCCATTACGCGTGCGCGTATAGTGGATGTCGATCTCGGCGGCGACGGCCACCAGCGCCATTATCGTTTCCGCCATGGATCCGAGCGGCTTGCGGTCAATATGACTGAGCTGAAACGTTGCCCGGACCGTCGTTCCGGAGCCGGGGGCTGAATGGATCTCCATGGACCCGTTTGCGGTCGTTGCCGCCTCCCGCAGGAGAGCCAGTCCCAGCCCAACCCTGCGGGTAGTCCGGGTGGTGAAGAAAGGATCGGCGGCCCGTGTCACCGCTTCAGCGCTCATCCCCCGCCCGTCATCTGCGATGACGATGGAAAGGATGTCCCGGGCGAGGTCTTCGGTCACGTCAATGCAGAGGTTCCGTGCGCCGGCTGCGACGGCATTCTCCGCGATATCCAGAATATGGAGCGAAAGATCTTCCATTACGAAAGTTCCATCACCATTCGCCCTTCTTCCTTTCCAAGGGCTTTGTGTATTTCGGCAAATGTAGGTTCATGGAGGACATACGCACTGGCGTTCTTCCCCACATCCTCGAGGAAATGCGCATCCGAATTCCTGACTAGCGCAAACGACGCCCCGGAGGGGAAGCGCTCCCGTGCTTCCCGATCCGGCATGCGGGACGAGAGCTCGAGCGCATCAAATTTCAGTGTCTCGGGGATGAACCCCAGTTGACTGATCACGCTGTGGCTTGCCCTGTCGATGTGCGAGGCAATCGCCAGACCCCCCAGCCGGTGGATTTCGTCCAGGATCCGATCGACCGGAAGATCGATCGCTCCTATCAACAGCCTGGTCTCCATGGCGACGACCTCGTCATGTTCGTTGGCCACCACCTGCAGTCCAAAGGCGTCGGGGTCGTTCTCGCCCGGGAGGTGATCATACACAATCGCCTGCATTGCGAATGCCTGGTCAAGGTCTTCAAAGATCGCCAGGACGTGGATTTCTTCGCTTGTGCATACCTCCAATCCCGGCAGTACGACGACCCGGCCTCCCCCGGCGGCCTTCATTACCGCCGGCACATTCTCCGCCGAGTTATGATCACAGATCGCGATAATGTCAAGGCTCCGATCGCAAACCCGGGCGGCGATCTTTCGCGGCGACATCTCGAGATCCCCGCACGGTGAAAGGCACGTATGAACGTGCAGATCTGCCCTGAAATGGCCCAGCATGGCTAGGGACCGGCTTCAAGCAGAGCATAAAGGCTGCCGACCGTTTCAAACGCCGGCAGTGGACTCACCAGGATAGGGATGTTCTCTTCGCTGGCCTTCTTCAGGGTCTCATCGGCCGGCTGCCGCCCCTGCACGATGACGATGCCGGCAAGATCCTTGAGCACGGCCACTGCGACGATGTTCGCGTGCACCTGCATCGTCACCCAGAGATTTCCCGCCTGGCCGTTCGCCATCACATCACTCAGCAGATCACCTGCATATCCTCCCGTAATGTCCTGGTCGAGGCGGTCCCCACCGCATCGAAGGGAGAGCTGGAGGCTCTCAACGACTCGCCGAAGCTTCATGGTCATGTCTTCCCGGGTTGATGCGAAGTTTCTTGCTTTGCTTCTCAATCGTATCCAGCAGGTTCTTCGACTTCGCCTCGAGGGTCTTCATCGTAACGAAGACACACTCATCCGTTTCTGCATCCCCTTTGACCACATCGGCGGCAAAGGTCATGCAGGTGGGGGCTCCACAGGCACCGCAATCGATTTTCGGGAGCATTTCATAAATCTGGTTCCGTCGATGCATTTTGTGGATGGCCCTCGAGATATCGTCGTCGAGAGGCTGAACCGGACTCGGCGGGATCGTTCCCAGCAACGAGAAGAAGTTCTTGTGGTACAGTTCCCGGACCTTCTGACGGTCCTGGCAGGGTTCGGACCCGTATTTCTCCACGAGGCGGAGCACCCTGCCCCGTGCGATATACGGGTTCTCGACCGTCAGTGATCCCCCGACACAGCCCGTCGGACACGAATGACATTCGATGTACTGAATGTCTTTGAGCTTGCCATTTTCAATCTCGTCGAAGACTCGCATGACATCCGTCAGGCCGGCGATGGCGATCCGTTCTTCCGCTTTCAGGCTCGCCACCTGTCCGCCCAGGATTGGCCATCCGAGTCCGAGTCCCCGGACATCCGGCCGCCCATCTTCGCCGGCGGCATGCGCAAGGGCCCGCATCACCAGGGGATAGACCTGGGAGATCGGAATCATGCCGTCCAGGAACGAATGCTTTTTCCGCGGCGGATGCTGAAGCGCAGTCATTTTCGAGGGACACGGTGTGAGGTAGATCGCACCGATCTCGAGCTCGCGCAGTCCTCGCTCGTGCATCGCCAGCCGCTTTGCTTCACGTGCCGCAAGCTCCATCGGAGAGTCTATCGGAATCAGATTGTCGAGAAGGTTGGGGTATCTGACCTGGACAAGTCGCACAATCGTCGGACAGAAGGGGGAAATGACCGGTCGCGGACTTTCGTCCGAGTCCAGATACTCCTGAATCGCGATACTGACCGATTCGGAGGCACACGCAACATCATAGACATCGTCAAACCCGACGGTCTTCAGTGCATTCAGGATTGCCGCCGGCCGGACGTCCCTTCCGAACTGGGAGTAGAAGACCGGCGAGGGCAGGGCGATGGTATGCTTAAATTTCGAGAAATCGCTAAACGAGTTCGTCTGGGGGATGAATGCATGATTCGGGCAGACGCGGACACACTCTCCGCAGTCGATGCACCGGTCCTTGAGCAGCAGCGCTTTGCCATTGCGCGCCCGGAGTGCCTGTGTCGGGCAGATACGCAGGCATCGCATGCGGGCCTCGCATCGCCCGGCGTCAATCACTATTGAGCGCGATCCCTCTTCCATGGATTTAATTGATGTCGATCCTGATTTCTAAGGTCGTTCCCCTGCCCACCGTGGACGTGATCCTGAAATCATCCGCGTTCTTCTTGATGTTCGGCAGCCCCATGCCGGCACCGAACCCCATTTCGCGCATCTCATGCGTTGCCGTGGAGTACCCTTCCTGCATCGCGAGTCCGATATCGGGAATCCCGGGCCCTCGGTCATCGACCGTGACGCGGATTGCCTGCGACGTCACCCTGAGCGTGAGGCGTGCCTGGTCTGCGTACATCACAACGTTCATCTCAGCCTCGTAGGTGGCAATGGCGACCCTTCGAATGACCGCCGGGTCGATGCCGAGGTCTTTCAGCTCACTCTTGATCTCCGTGGAGACCTGTCCCGCATCAAGGAAATTCCTCCCTTGAATAGTGAACGAATCGGAGAATGTTTCTCCAGTGTCCATGGCGGCTCATGCAGGTAGCGGCGATGCGGACCCGTCCGCACACTTCATGGTGGAGGGGATGCCCGCCCGGTAGAGGATGCCGCAGGCCTCATACATGGAATACGGGGTCCCCAGGAGCGGAATCCCCTGCCGTTGGGCGAGTCCAATGACTGTTTTGTCCGGCTTCTTCCCGCGCACGATAATAATGCCGTTGATATCGGCGATGTGAGAGGTCTTGATCGTCTGCACATTCACCAGTCCGGTCAGCAGCAGCGCGCCCGACTGTGAAAATGCCAGCACATCGCTCATGAGGTCCGAGGCGCAGCCGAACTTCACAGGCCGGTCGAGATACTCCTGTCCCGTAAACACTCTGCAGCGCAGCAAACTCTGAACCTCCGACAGGACCATAGGGTTTGTTCCTACTCAGCGGATCGGGTTGAGCGTTCGTTCACCATCCGGTCGCCGAGGACGATGGAGCGACCGGACGGAATCCGGATCGCAGGACAGTTGCTCCAGCACTGTCCACAACCTGTGCATTTGTCCGTATCGACGTACCGGGCCTTCTTCCGGACCTTGATCTTGAAATTGCCTATGTAGCCGGACACACTCGACACCTCAGAGTAGGTCAGGAGCGTGATGTCCTTTCGGTGTCCGACGGAAACCATCTTCGGCGTCAGGATGCAGGCCGCGCAGTCGAGTGTCGGGAAGGTTTTGTCGAACTGCCCCATTCTCCCCCCGATGGTGGGTTCCTTTTCGACCAGGTAAACGTGGTACCCGGCATTTGCGATCTCCAGAGCGGCCTGGATGCCTGCGATTCCGCCTCCCACGATCAACGTAGCCTTGTTCACCGGCATCCGCGTCATTGCCAGCGGCTGATGCAGGGCGACCCGTTTCACGGCTGCGTTGACCAGGGCGCAGGCCTTCTGAGTTGCCATCTCACGATCATCGTGTACCCAGGAACAGTGCTCCCTGATATTGGCGATCTGGACGAGGTACCGGTTCAGCCCGGCTGATTCTGCCGCCACGCGGAAGGTCAGCTCATGCATCAACGGAGAACAGGCAGCAACAACGACGCGGTTGACTCCCAGCTTTTGGACATCTTGCTTGATGAGATCCTGTCCGGGATCAGAGCACATGAATTTGTAGTCCCGTGCAATGACCACATTGGGTTGTTGCGCGATGAACTCCCGCACCGCCGCCACGTTGACAGTGGCCGAGATATTGACGCCGCAGTGGCATATGTAGACGCCGATCTTCACCTGTTCGTTTCCATTCGACGGCTTCGTGTTCTCATGCATAGGCGGCCTCCGCCAACGATGTGATCTTTCCCCCCAGGGGGATGAAAGACGAATCCAGCCCGAGGCTCCCGGCCGCGAGGCCGAGGGCGATTCCCAGAAGCTGGGTGAAGTACAGGATCGGCATATCGAAGTCCGTCCCGAATCTCCTGTTGATTTTCCCCTGATACGCCTCGAGGTTGAAGTGACACAACGGGCAGGTCGTGACAATGACCTCCGCCCCGTTCGCCTGGGCACATTGGAGCAATTCCCTGTTCAACTTCAGGGCGGTCTCTTCAAATGTCGTCATCAACATCCCCCCGCAGCATCTGACCTTCAGGGGGAAATACACGACGTCGCCCCCGCAACCGCGGAACAGCCTATCGAGGAGGACCGGATCTTCGCGATCGTCAAATCCCTTCTCCGGCCGTACGATCTGGCATCCATAGTATGGTGCGATTTTCAGGCCGTTCAGGTTCCGCCGGATCCGTTTGCGAACGGTCTCGAGCCCGATATCATTCATCAGAATATCCAGCGGATGGCGGACGCGGGTAGTTCCGCCATAGGTCAAGCCGCCTTCTGCGAGAGCCTCATTGACATCCTGGTGCATACCGGGAATTTCACGCAGAACTCTGTTGGTCTTGGTCAGGACCGTGAAGCAGGAGCTGCACGGAGCGAGAATCTCCAGACCCATTTTCTCCGCCAGGGCGAGGTTTCTCGCAGAGACCGCCAGTGAGACGGTTTCCTTGACCGACATGTACACCGTTGCCCCGCAGCAGTTCCAGTCCTCGATTTCGATCAGTTCCTGTCCGAGCGCCTTGAAGACCTCCCGCACCGATTCATCGTACCCGCGTTGAGTCTTTTCGAGGCTGCAGCCGGGGTAATACGCATATTTCACGGTCATTCTCCTTTCCTTGGCTCGAGTGTCAGATTATCGAGTCCTTTGTAGCCCACATACTCCGGCGAATACAGGAGCGGCTCCGGCGCCTCGCGCATCTCGATTTCCTGAGCCTTTTTGACGATGCGGGAGAGTGATTGATAGGCCTTGATCTTCTTCGGAAAGAGGGCCAGGCGCTTCGTCCGGTACATCTTCATCACGAGCGGAACAAATCCCAGCAGCTTGGTGACGCCGGTCCTGGCGTAGTATTTCCGAATGAGCGTCCCCTCATGGAGTCTGCCATAGCTTCTGAGATTATCGATGAAGAGATTCGCCAGAATCTGGACCTGTGGGGCGCTGGACTTCCGATGCTTTTCCATCGCCGTTCTTTTCAGGGCATACATGATGTCAGTGACTTTGATCCCCGACGGGCACCGCGTCGTACAGGCATAACAGGAGGCGCAGATCCAGATCGTCCTGCTTTTCATGATTGCCTCCATTTCGCCCGCCCTGAAGAGTGCGATCAGCTGCCGCGGCGAAATGTCCATCGCATAGCTGACGGGGCACGAGCCGGTACAGGTGCCGCACTGGATACACCGCTTGATGCGTTCCCCTGCAGGGATGTCTTCCACCTGCCGGAGAAAGACCTGTCTCAGCTCGGCTTCCGAGTGCGTCATAACGCCGGGAAGAGGAATCGTGGTGTGTGTCATACATGCTCCGTGCTAAATCGCGCTTCTATGGCTTCCGCGAGGATCTGCCACTCACCGGGATGTTTCTGCACACTGTTGCCATCGGTCTCCAGTTCGCTGCAGACCGCCCCGACGACGAGCGGAATTGCCCTGGAGACTTCTTCGGTACACGCGTCACAAAATGTCGTGATATCGGCGGCTTCGATGCCATACACGGTCAGCGTTCGCGGAAGGTCCCATCCCATCAAGGCGGCAAGCGACAGAATCTGCGCAAGATCAATCTGATGCGAGGATGTCATGCTGAAGGGCACAGGATCGCCCCCCTGAACGAAACGGTAGGCCGTCCCCGGGGGATGTCTCCCGGTGACAACGGCGTCAATGATGATGCACCGCTCAAAGCCTGTGATATATTCCAAGAGAGGGAACCCCCCCACGGACAGCTCTTCAATCACTGCGTCACCCCGAACAGGTCGTTTTCGAAGTTCGCGAACAACCCTGATCCCCACGCCATCGTCGGAGAGCAACTCGTTTCCCAGGCCGATGATTACCAGCGGCCTGCGTTTCAGGCCGTGGTCATCCACGTCTGTGCTCCTGCTCCTTTTGCGTCATGGCCTGAACGAGCCAGGAGAAATCTGTGGCAAGCTCTTTTCGCCATCCTCCGAGCAGTTCGCTGCCGACTTCGGCAAACAGGGAGAGGATGACGAGCGCCTCCCTTCTCCCGGTCTCAGTGAGAATCACCTTCTCTTTGCGGCGGTCCACCGCATCCAGCATTCGGGACACCAGGCCCTTCAGTTCGAGGCCTTTTAGGACTTTCGATGCGCGGGTGGGACTCACGTTGATCAATTCACTGAGCCTGCTGACAGAGGGAGGGCTCTCGGAGAGAAGGGCGCTCAAACAGTGCATCTCATCAATGGTCAGACCGGCGCTTGATGAGACGTACTTGTCTATTCCCCGACATCTGCGTGTCAATCTGAGAAATTCGACCCCAAGTGTCGAATCGGACATTTCCACAGTTACGCACCCATCTAGTCGGCTTCAATAGAGCAAATATTGTGCAAGAGCAATTATTGCCTTATGGATCGAAAAAACGTCGACTTCACGATTTCAACATGTTAAAAAAGACAACTTCTGTTGAATTACTCTGCACCTATCGACGTCATGAACTCTTTCATTCGCCCGGTGAAATTTCCACCAACCGCACATCAAAGCGTGTCGCTCCCTGCTCTTGCCACGGGCCGCTGGTTTGAAAAGCTCATGCCTTTTCACCATATTTGGTTACGTACCACGCATAATGGCCCGTTGCTCTTCCCGCTGCCACGGGCACCCCCAAGCACCGAATAACGCTGAGCATCGGCCGTTGAAGACCATCCAATCCCAGCTCATCCTCTCCTTCTCCATCGCCATCCTCGTCCCAGCCATCATCACGAGCTACGTCGGGATGAAGATCATTTCCGACCAGATTATCACCCGCGCCGAAACAAAAGCGATTGCCGACCTGAACTCGGCACGGGAGATCTACCGGACCAGGCTGTCGGAAATCTACAGCATCACCCGGCTCACCGCCGTCCGGTCACTCATCAAGAAAGCCGTCAGCACGCGTGACAGGGTCTTTCTCAACGCCGAACTCGCACAGACACTGCGCCGGGAAGAGCTCGACATCCTGACCATCGTCGACACACATGGCACGGTGCTTTCCCGGGGCACAAATCCCGGCCTCTTCGGCGACAACCTCCTTGATGACAGCTTCATCGATCAGGTGATCAAGAGGCGACAACCGCTGACAGGAACCGATATCGTCCCCCGCGACCGCCTTCTTAAGGAAACGCCGCCCCTTGCCGAACGGGCCATCATGGACGTCATCTCCACACCCAAAGCGCAACCGAGAAAGGAGCCGTCCGAAACCTCGGGAATGATGTTGAAGTCGGCGGTCCCCCTCTTTGACGACAACGACAACTTTCTCGGTGTCCTCCTCGGCGGGATACTCCTGAACCGCAACTTTGACATAGTGGACAAGATAAATGAGGTCGTCCATGAGGGGCAGGTCTACGAAGGGAAGGAAATCGGCACTGCCACGATCTTTCAGGGCGATCTTCGCATCTCCACGAACGTGCGGAACCAGGATGGTAGCCGGGCGCTCGGCACGCTTGTCTCCGATGAAGTGAACAACGTTGTCCTCAAGGAAGGAAAGCGCTGGGTCGGCGAAGCCTTCGTGGTGAACGCAACGTATCTCGCGGCCTACGAGCCGATCCGAGATCCGATGAACCACATCATCGGGATTCTCTACGTCGGCGTGCTCAAGCAGCCTTTCGATGATGTTCTTCAGAAGTCGCTGATGACCTTCCTTGGAATCGCCTTCCTGGGGATCCTCATTATTATCTCGGTCTCGATTGTTCTGGCACGGCGCATCTCCATGCCACTGAAGAAACTCGACAGAATCGCCCGGAACATCTCCCAGGGCGACTACCGGCATGAATTCATTGCCCGGGGACCCATGGAAATCGAACATCTGGCCGGGTCGCTGGATGAGATGGCCAAACAGCTTGAAGCCGAGAAGCGTGAGCTTGAGCAATGGGGAAGCACCCTGGAAAAGAAGGTCAGCGAGCGGGCCGATGAGATGAAGAAGATCCATGCCCAGCTTTTCCGATCCGAGAAGCTGGCGTCGCTCGGAAAACTGGCGGCCGGCGTGGCTCACGAGATCAACAACCCGCTCACGGGAATTCTGACCAACAGCAGCCTTTTGCTGGAGGACCTCGAGGCCGACGATCCGCGCCGGGAAGACGTCGAGGTCATGGTCAAGGAGACGATGCGCTGCCGGGAGATCGTCAAGCGTCTGCTCGATTTCGCCCGGCAGACGAAGCCTCACAAACGCATGGCAAACATCAATGCCCTGATCGACAATATCGTCCTGCTCGTCCGCAACCAGACGTCATTTCACAATGTCACACTTAAGAAATCCTCTGCCGAGGTCCTCCCCGACGTGCTGATCGATCCGGATCAAATCCAGCAGGTCTTCATCAACATCATCCTCAACGCCGCGGAAGCGATGATCAGGGGGGGAAGCCTCGCCATTCTTACAGGCCTGACTCCGGACAGCCAATCCGTTGTCGTGAGCTTCGCGGACACCGGTCCTGGGATTGCCGAGACATTGAGGGAGAAGATTTTTGATCCTTTCTATACGACCAAGGAGCACGGAACCGGCCTCGGTCTCTCGATCAGCTACGGCATTATTGAACAACACGGAGGCACGATCAGCGTGGACAGCACGGTCGGGAAGGGTTCCACATTCACGATCCAGCTTCCGGTCACCTCAACCGAAGGGCCAGGCGAGAACCCATGAAGGCACACATTCTGATTGTCGATGATGAGCCGGTGATCTGCAGGAGCTGCGAGAAGGTGTTCCGCCGCGCGGGACATACGACTGCATTTGCCACCTCGGGTCGGGAAGCCCTTTCGCTGCTGGCATCCGACACCTACGACGTTGTCTTCACCGATCTCAAGATGATGGACATGGGAGGACTCGAAGTATTGCGCTCTGTCAGGGAAAAGTATCCCACGACGGTTGCCGTGGTCATCACCGGGTATGCGACGATTGCCTCCGCCGTCGAGACCATGCGGTCGGGGGCCTTTGACTTCCTCCCCAAACCCTTCACCGCCGGCGAGCTGCTTGCGGTCCTCGCACGCGCGCTGGAAAAGAGAAAACTGCTTCGAATGTCGGAACCGGCATACCGCGATACGGAGGAAGCCGGGTTCGAAGGGATCATCGGCACGAGCCCGGCAATGAAGGAGGTGTTCCGCCTTATCCAGAGAGTCGGTCCCACCGACAGCACCGTCCTGATCATCGGGGAAAGCGGGACCGGCAAGGATCTGACAGCCAAAGCCATCCACCACCGCAGCAGACGCAAGAACGGGAAATTCCTTGCGATCGATTTCTCTACGCTCACCCCTACCCTTCTGGAGAGCGAACTCTTCGGTCATCTCAAGGGATCGTTCACTGGCGCCACGGCGGACAAAGCCGGGCTCTTTGAGGCGGCAAACCACGGTACGATCTTCCTCGACGAAATCGGCAATCTTCCTCTCGATACTCAGGCCCGGCTGCTCCGCGTTCTTCAAGAGCAGGAATTCCTTCCGGTCGGCAGCACCTCCGTCACCAAAGTCGATCTGCGAATGATTTTCGCCACGAACCAGAACCTGAAGGAACTCGTCAACGTCGGCAAATTCAGAGAGGATCTCTATTATCGCCTCAACGTCTTCCCTTTGCGGCTGCCCCCACTGCGTGAGAGACGCGAGGATATTCCGGAACTCGTGCTCCACTTCCTGCAGAAGCATTGCTCGGCGATTCATCGGACATTGCCACGCATCCTCGCAGAATCGATGGAGCTTCTGATGGGCTACCACTGGCCGGGAAATGTGAGAGAACTCGAGCACGTTGTAGAGAGGCTGACCATTCTCGTTGAGGGAAATGACATCGAGCCCATTCACGTCTCGGCTGCGCTTTACAGGACGGACTCCTCGCTCCGCACCATGATCCCGAAGACGAGCGACGAATTGAGGAATCTGAAGCAGAAGATCCGCGAGTCGTCGGTCCAGGAAGTCGAGAAGATGTTTCTGGAGGAGGCCCTCGCACGAAACGACTGGAACATTTCCCGGGCCGCTCGCGACGTCGGCATGCAGCGATCGAACTTTCAGGCACTCATGAGGAAGTACGGAATCACCAAACCCCCTTCCACCGCATAACCTTTTATGCACCTGCATAGTTGATTCAGGCACCCTCCCCGTGACACTTTCCCCGAATCCGGACACTTCTGCGCCGTCCCCTCGATGAGGGGCTCCGGAAGCACTCGGCGAGATTAAATTCTCTCCCGCCCCGGGTCCGCCCATAAGCCTTTGAACTAGCAGACCATGCGGCCTTTCAGGGACTGCGGGCAGTCCGCTGGCACGCCCGTTGCAGCTCTCTTCAGCAGAACATATCCCCACAAACGATTCATACCCATGAGGCACAGCGTATGATTACCAAGAAAATCCTGGTTGTCGACGACGAAGAGACCGTTTGCAACAGCATCACGAAAGTCCTCTCGAGGAAAGGCTACAGCGTTGCACACGCACTCACCGTGGACAGTGCTCTCACGCTCATGAAGGAAATGTCGTTCGACCTGGTTATCACCGATCTCATGATCCCGGGGACAAGCGGGCTGGAGCTTCTGCAGATTCTCCGCGACCACTATCCGGAACTTGACGTCATCATGATCACCGGCTATGCCTCCATTGAGTCCGCGGTGAAAGCAACACGTCTCGGTGCCGCCGCATATCTCCCTAAACCCTTTACGCCGGACGAGCTAACCAGGGTCACGGAGACCACACTCGCCGGCAGAACCGCAAAGAGCAGGACAGCAACGCAGGACGGCGCAGCGCCGCAGAATGAGGATCTTCCGGACGACATCATTGACGTCGACATGCCGTTCAGTGCGAGAGAGGTCGCGCGCTACACGTCGGAACGGTACGTCGACTCTCTCACACACACGGACATTCCTGTTCCCAAGAAAGGTGCCGATAAGGCCTACTGCTCTTCGGGACAACGCGAATGTCGCAGGCTCGCGGTCGAAGGGAAGGAATGCGCCGGGGAGTGCCCGGTCGTCAAGAAGGAAAAGGCCCGGGCAAAGAGTGCCAGACGCGTCACACATCTGCGAAACGACATCATTGATGTCGACCTGCCGTTTTCGATGGACGAGGTCGAGCGGGTTACGGGAGCCGAATACATCAGTTGCATGACACGGTCCGATATCCCCCTTGCCGCGCTGTACGGCAGGGATGCTACGGCAAAACATTCAGTCCTGGTCGTTGACGATGAACCGATCGTCTGCCACAGTGTTCGAAGGATTCTCTCGAAGCAAAGCTGCACGGTGGAGGAGGCCTTTGACGTCGACGCGGCGCTGCAGAAGATGCGCCTCCATGATTACGATCTCGTGCTGCTCGATTTGAAGATGCCGAAGCGGAGCGGGATGGAAGTGTTGCGATCGATACGCTCACAATGGCCGGACCTGCCGGTGATCATCATTACCGGCCATGGGACGATCGAAACAGCGGTCGAGGCTACGAGACTCGGGGCATTCAATTTCGTCCCGAAACCCTTTACGCCCGATGAGCTGGCCAAGGTCGCCGTGGAGGCTCTGGAGGCCTAGCCCCCGCCAACGGGGGGCACGAGGCAGAAGATCAACGTGTGATGTGACCCCCGCGATCGTGGATCCGTTTGGACCGGTCGTAGGGGATGACGTCAAAGATCTCCCCTCTCTTCAATCTCTCCGTGAGGTTGTTCCAGAAGTTGAGGGTGTAAGGAGTTCTCCGTGGATCGATTGGAAGATCCCTTTCAGAGGCCTCGGGATGCCGGAGTAGCGATCGATCTCATCGAGGAAGAAGTATTCCTCGGTCGCGAAGATCCAGTCCTCCTCGGCTCCCGTCTCCTCACATTCATTGCGGGGCGCGGCTTTCTCACGACACTTCAGCCTCTCAATGGACAGGAGCTTATCGTAGTCGTAGAGAACCACCCTCCCCAGTGCGTCACTCCGTAATTCCACACATTAAACAGGTCGCAGGGGAACACTCCGCCCGCGGCGACATATCCCAGAAAGTATCCGAAATCGATCAGGACATGTCGCTAGGCCTCGGGATCCTTCTCGGACTGAAAGTACCTGGGCAAAGGAAGGACCTTCCTTTATGCACGTACCGATGCCGGATGATGACGTACACGTCGGAAATCATCACCGTGTATCCCGCAGCCAGAGCGAATTCGGCGAGCAGGGAGCCTGACAATTGTCTTGTCTTGAAACCCAGGTTCTCGAATTCCTGGGTATCAACCATGCGACCGGCGGGCTCCCGATGCGACACAACATCGTACTGATGCCGCCCCTTCTCTCTCGTGATCATCTTCGGCGTGTCGTACATCGATCGCAGGAAGCGGGGCCGGTCCTTGATCACTTTGAAGACAAGGCCATAATTCGGCATCGTGAGGTCGATCATCACGGCGCCTTCCAGTCCCGGCGAAATGAAAAGCTGTTCCTTCGACACGTGCAACCGGTGGAGGTCCCGGTAGAGC